>Ga0335397_10000029_pt1 | contig 138596 bp, 109 predicted proteins | sample MAT04_FD_205740 | JGI IMG/M metagenome (GOLD analysis project Ga0335397, IMG submission 205740) | Freshwater microbial communities from Lake Fryxell liftoff mats and glacier meltwater in Antarctica - MAT-04 (spades assembly) (version 2) ...
TGGTGGCGGCTTCCAAGGCGGCTTCCAGGGCGGCGGCGGCTTCCAGGGTGGCTTTGGTGGCGGCGGCGGGAAGATCGGGTTCAGCGGCGAATATGGCAACTGATCCCGCTTGATTCAGACAAACTCGACAACGGCCCGTGATGTTTTCGCGGGCCGTTCTCGTTCCCACTTTGGCACTCGTGAGCGGGTTGCCATCGACTCATTTCCCCCCGGCTTCCTATAATCCCGAATCCACCCCTTTGAGGAGCTGGGAGCCGTCATGCATGATCGTATTGCCTACACGGGAATCACGTTCGACGATGTGCTGTTGGAACCAGGATATAGCGATCTGGTTCCACGCGATACCGACGTTCGTACGCAACTGACCCGCAATGTGCGGATCAACATACCGATCGTTTCCAGCCCCATGGATACGGTCACGGAGAGCGAACTCGCGATCGCACTGGCACAGGAAGGGGGCATCGGGATCATTCACAAGAACCTGAGCATCGCCCTGCAAACTCGTGAGGTGGACAAGGTCAAACGCAGCGAGAACGGCATCATCACCGACCCGATCACGTTGCCGCCCGACGACACCGTTGGCCACGCTCGCCGGGTCATGGAAGAACACCATGTTAGCGGCGTTCCCATCACGACCGGCGACGAGAAACAGCTCAGGGGCATTCTGACTCGCCGTGACCTGAAGTTTCTCGACGACAACAACCAGCTACTCAGCGAAGTGATGACCAGCAAGAATCTGGTCACGGCTCCCGAGAACACCACACTCGAAGTGGCAGAAAAGATCCTGACGCGAAATAAAGTGGAGAAACTTCTCCTTGTGGACGATCAATTCAGACTAAAGGGGTTAATCACGATCAAGGACATCGACAAGATCTTGAAGTTCCCGAATGCGTGTAAAGATGCACGCGGGCGACTGAAAGTCGGTGCGGCGATCGGGGTCAACGATTTCGAGCGTGCGGCGTCGCTGATCGACGCCGGGGTGGATGTGCTGGTTGTGGATTCGGCACACGGGCACAGCCGCAATGTGATCGAGACCGTGCGGGGATTGAAGAAACTGCACACGATCGACGTGATCGCGGGGAATGTGGCGACCGCAGAAGGTGCGAAAGCTCTGGCCGACGCTGGTGCAGATGGCATCAAGACCGGCATCGGCCCAGGATCGATTTGTACAACGCGGATCGTGTCGGGGGTGGGTGTGCCGCAGATGTCGGCGATTGCGAACGTCGCGAAGGGACTGGCGGGTACGGGAGTGCCTCTGATCGCCGACGGCGGTATCCGGTACTCCGGCGACATCACGAAGGCACTCGCGGGCGGGGCATTCTCGGTCATGATTGGCGGGTTGTTCGCCGGGCTGGACGAAAGCCCCGGCCAGACGATCCTCTACCGGGGACGGTCGTTCAAACAATATCGCGGAATGGGATCACTCGGCGCGATGATGGCAGGCAGCGCCGACCGATATCAACAGTCGAGAGACCTGAACACCGGGTCGCCGGCGAACGGAAAATTGGTGCCGGAAGGGGTCGAGGGTCGAGTTCCCTACAAGGGGCATCTTGCCTCGTTCGTGTACCAGTTGGTTGGCGGCCTGCGGGCCGGAATGGGGTATTGCGGTTGCAAGACGCTGGAAGAAATGCGGGTGAAAGCTCGCTTCATCCAGGTGACCGCGGCGTCGGTCCAGGAGAGCCACCCGCATGATATCTTTATCACACATGAAGCCCCGAACTACAGCTCCGTCGAAGCGAGCGGTGGTGACGGCGTGTAACCTCGTGTGCTTGCTCGGAGCGCTTGGGGCGTTCTCGGTGCCGGCCGCGGCGCAATACCCCGGCCCACCGCCCGTGCCGGGTGCTCAAAGCGCCCCGGCGCGTCCGGTTCCATTGCCTGGGTCAGCGGTGAACGCGCTCAACCCACAGGAACCGAAGCCGAAGGTCGACTCACCAAAGGTGATCCAGGTCGATCCCAAGGTCTACACGGTTCTTCCGGACCGCGACAAAATCTTCGTGATCTACGATGATGCTCAGCTTGAGCGCATCATCATGAACACCATTCGCGAATCCGACAAGAAGCGCGATGTGAAGACGGACGAGGCAACGCTCCGGTTCCCGCCAATCGCGCCCGTGGGCGACGGGATGCCTTACCAGGCGAAGACCTCGGCGTATCCGCCGATGCAGACGACCTATGACGCACTGTACATGATTCACCGTCGGCTGCACTTCGAAGAGAAGAACGCCGAGCGCTATGGCTGGGATCTTGGAGCGATCCAGCCGCTGGTGTCCGCACTGTACTTCTACCGCGACTTCATGCTGTGGCCGCAGAGCTTGGCCTCGGGCTTCGCCTACGGGTTCTGGGACACGAACGCGGGCAAGTGCCTCCCGGGCAGCCCGACGCCGTACTACCTGTACCCGCCCGGGTTGACGATCACTGGCACCGCGTTTGAAGGTGTCATCATCACCGGTCTGGCGTTTATCTTCCCGTAGCATCTGCCAGTTAGCGGCCGCCCCGTCGGGGCGGCTGCTAAACTGAGGATATGACCGCAGCCTGGCTCGATCCCCGAACCGCATATATTCACGTTCCGTTCTGTGCGCACCACTGCGGCTACTGCGACTTCGCCGTGAGTGCCGGGAACGATCATCTCATCGACCACTACCTTGATGCGCTCGCCATCGAGTTGGCCACACTTCGCGAACCCCGGCCAGTTGAAACGCTCTTCATCGGCGGCGGCACGCCAACGTACCCCAGCGCGGAACAACTCGATCGATTGCTGACTGCGGTGAACCAGTGGCTGCCATTGCGGGAGTCGGGAATCAGGAGTCGGGAGTCGGGAGTCAGGAGTCAGGAGTCAGGGGTTTCCGATCCCCAATCCCCGCCCCCCGAGTTCTCCATTGAATCGACGCCCGACAGCCTGACCGACGAGAAGGCCGCACTGTTCGCGGCACACGGCGGAACACGCGTGAGTATCGGTGTGCAGTCGTTTCGACCAGAATCGCTGACGGCGCTCGATCGGCGACACACGGCCAGCCAGATTCCGCAGGCCGTGGAGAGTGTTCGCAAGCACGGGTTGCATCTTTCCCTCGATCTCATCTTCGGTGCTCCGGGATCGACGCCCGCAAGCTGGGAAGCGGACCTCGATGCTGCGATTGCCTTCGCACCCGATCACATCTCCACGTATGGTCTCACCTACGAAAAGGGGACGCCTCTCTGGAAGCAGCGGCGAGCCGGCCATGTGGTGGAAGTGGGTGAAGCGACCGAGTTGGCGATGTACGAACTCGCGATCGATCGCCTGACGGCTGCGGGGTTCGAGCATTACGAGGTGAGCAACTTCGCCCGACCTGGTTTCCAGACCCGGCACAACGAGCGCTACTGGGCGAACGATGCGTACTTCGGATTCGGTGTCGGCGCAGCGCGATACGTGAACGGGGTGCGTGAACTCAACACCCGCGATACGAAAGGCTACATTCGGAAGATGCTCGCGGGGGAATCGCCGACGTTTCAGTCCGAGCAACTGGCCCCACGCGAGCGTGCCTTCGAGACGGTCGGCACGCAGCTTCGACGCATGACGGGTATCAACCGGGCGCAGTTCCTGGAACAGACGGGCTTTCACCTCACAGAGTTGCTCGGCGACCAGTTATCGCAGGTGGTGAACATGGGACTATTAACCGATGATCGCGAATCGGTGCGACTCACTCGCCGGGGCGTATTCGTTGCCGACGGCGTGATCGAAGAACTGATGAAGGCAATGGGCGAACCGAGCCAGACGAAACACGGATAAGGCAACCTGGGGAGATCGCTCCGAGTCTTCAAGGAGCGGGCGGGGGGCAGCCTACCGAGTTGTCAAGGCTGCACCCCGGCTCGCAACGCCTCGTCACCTCCCCGTTTTGCGCCATGTGGAGAGAAAAAGTATCGCAAACTTGGTAGGGCATTTCTCGCACGCAGCCTTGTCGCTGCGAGCAGTCGAGTATCAAGTCGTGCGTCTTACGTTTTGCATTCGGGTAACACTGCTCGTGCGTGCTTGTCCGGTCCCGCGATCGCGGTAGCCTGACAGGAGATGCACCGCGAAGTCTCGCATGCCGACGATCCGTTCCGTTCCGAGTCGCCGCTCGGGCTGTACCTGCTTGCGGCCATCGTCGGCGGGTTGCTCGGCATTGATCTCTGGCTGCAACTCGCCGACTGGCTCGGTGGTCGCGGCATCAGCACGTATACCTGGAACCCCAAGCCATTCGGCTTTCGTTACGCGCTCATCGCGGCTGTGATCGGCGGTGCTCGCGTTCTGTACGGTTCGCTCGAAGCGCTCTTCGAGGGCCGCGTCGGGGCTGATCTCGCGCTCGCCATCGCGTGCCTTGCGGCCATCCTCATCGATGAACCGCTCGTCGCGGCCGAGGTCGTGTTCATCGGCCTCATCGGCGAATGCCTCGAAGCGTACACCTTCGCCCGCACACAAAACGCCCTCGGTAAACTCGCGGAGCTTTTCCCGATCCGCTGCTGGGTGCTGCGTGATGGTGCCGAGGTGCGCACCTTCACGGCGGACCTGCTCGTCGGCGACAAAGTCGTGGTCAAGGTTGGCGGCCGCATCCCCGTCGATGGCGTGGTGATTGATGGCCGCTGTGCAATCGACACAAGCGCGATCACGGGCGAAAGCCTTCCCGCGGAGAAGGCACCCGGCGACGAGGTCCTCGCGGGTTGCATCGTGCTCAACGGTTCGCTGACGGTCGAAGGCCGCAAGGTGGCGAAGGAGACCGTCGCTGGGCGTGTGATCTCGCTGACGGCGCAGGCACTCAAGGACAAGGCTCCGCTTCAGCGGCACGCGGATCGCCTGGCGAAGTACTTCCTCCCGGTCGTCCTCGGGTTAGCACTGCTCACCTTTCTGGCGAACGTCTACTTCCAGACGAACATCGCCCCGGCTCCGGGGCAGGCGAAGCCAACGCTTAAGGTGGCCGCGAAGCTCGCGACATTCCCGGCGCTCGCGGTGCTGGTCGTGGCGTGCCCGTGTGCGCTGATACTGGCGACTCCGGCCGCGATCATCGCTGCGCTCGGGCGGCTCGCGGGCACGGGGGTGCTCATCAAAGGGGGGTCGGCACTCGAACGGCTCGCGGGGGTCACTGCGTTCGCGTTCGACAAAACCGGCACGCTCACCGAAGGGAAGCTCGAACTCGGAGACGTGCTGCCGCTCGGGGACGCGGCAGCTAACGACGTGCTTGCGCTCGCCGCTGCGGCTGAGCAAGGAAGCGAACACCCGCTGGCCCGCGTCATCCTCGCTGCGGCGAGTGACAGGGGATTGTCACTCGCAACTGCCACCGACTTTCGCGCCCATCCGGGGGCCGGTGTTACCGTGACGCTGGGCGGCGGCGTGGTCGTAGTTGGCACGCGGCGATTGCTGGAAGAACAGAGCATCGCCGTTCCCCCGGCTGCGATCGCGGCACTGGAGCGACTCGACACGGCAGGGCAGACGGCGCTCTTCGTCGCGGCCAATGGTGCAATCCTCGGGCTGATCGGGGCACGCGACAAGATTCGCCCGGAAGCGGCAGAAGTCCTCGCGGAACTGCGGGCGCTCGGCATGTCGCCGGTCGCGCTACTCACCGGCGATCGCGCTGCCGTGGCGAAGGTCGTGGCCGAGCAGGTGCCCGTGACGGAGGTTCACGCCTCGTTATTACCTGCCGAGAAAGCCGGACTGGTTTCGAGTTTCGAGTTTCGAGTTTCGAGTTCAGAACCGAGCGCGGGACGGCCGTCCGAGTTGACCACGGACGACTCGAAACTCGAAACTCGAAACTCGAAACGTCAGGTGGCCTTCGTCGGCGACGGCATCAACGACGCACCAGCGCTGGCTCGCGCCACGGTTGGCATCGCGGTTGGGTCGGGCACCGAGATTGCTGCCGAGGCCGGCGACATCGTGCTGATGGGCGAACCACTCCGACCGCTGCCGTTGCTCGTGCGGTTGTCGCGGGAAACCGTGCGGATCATCCACCAGAACATCATCGTGTTCGGGTTCGGCGTCAACATCGTCGGCGTCATCCTCACGGGCTGGTTGTGGCCGTTTCTGGGGTCATCCGACGAGTGGAACAAGAAGGCACCGCTTGCTGGCGTGCTGTATCACCAGCTCGGTTCGCTGCTGGTTCTGCTGAACTCGATGCGGTTGCTCGCGTTCGAACGCACGGAACCCACGAGCACGGTTGCGAAGGTTCGCGACACTGCGAAACGCTTCGACAACTGGCTCGGCCGTTTCTCCGTCGATGAGGTGCTTCACGGCGTGTTGCACCGCTGGAAGGCGATCGCACTCGGGCTTGCGGCGCTGGGGTTGCTCGGCTGGCTCTCGACATGCTTCGCCGAAGTGGACACCGGTGAAGTCGGCATTGTGCAGCAGTTCGGGCGGCCGGTTGCCGACCTCCCACCGGGCTTGCATGTTCGTTGGCCGTGGCCCATCGAGACGGTCACGCGGATTCGCCCGGATGAAGTGCGCATGGTCGAGGTCGGGTTCCGCACGCTCTCCGAGGAACAATCGAAGCGCATCGGGCGACCTACCGGCGCGACCGGCAACACCTGGGCGAGTGGACACGGCGACGAGATTGCACGCGTCACCGATGAGGCGGTGATGATCACCGGCGACGACGATCTCGTCGAGGTACTGGCAACGGTGCGGTATCACGTTGTGGACCCGCGGCAGTTCCTGTTCGGCGTACGCGACGCGGATGCGCTCGTGCGGGCGTCGGCGGAGTCGGTGCTGCGTGAGGTCGTTGCAGGCCGACGATTCTCGGATGTGCTCACGACCCGCCGGGCCGACGTGGAAACGGAAGCGCTCGGCCGGTTGCGGCGACGCCTCGAACAGGTCGCGCCGGGTGGTGTGGGTGTCTCCATCGACGGGTTCACGCTGCACGACGTTCACCCGCCGCCGGGCGTGGTCGAGTCGTACCACAAGGTTGCAAAGGCGATTCAGGAACGCGACCGCACCATCAACGAGGCCGAGGCCGACGCGATCCGAACCCGTCGCCGGGCCGAGGAGAGCGCCAACCGTGTGCTGAAGACTGCCGGAGCGATGGCGTACACCAAGGAAGAAGCCGCGAAGGCCGACCGCGATGCGTTCCTGGCGTGGCACACCGTTCGGAGCAAGCTCGCACCCGACGAGGAAGCGGCACTGATTGCCGAGCAAACTCGCCGCGTGAAGGCCGGTGAAGAGACCGCCGTGGTGGAGAAGGACTTGGCGGCACGGCGTGCCAAGATCCTCGCCGAGCGGCGATTCCTGATCGAAAACCACCTGGCTGTGCAGGCCGTCGTGGACGTGTTGCGAATGCGCGACAAGGTGCTGATCGACATGCCCGACGTACCCGTTCGCCGAAATATCTTTCTCGTGGACCCCGCGTTGATGGGGATACCTTCGCTCGTTGCGCCACGGATCGCAGATAAGGAACCGTGACCAGCGTTTAGCGGTGGTCCCATCTGGACCACCGGGCCGCCCCGCTGGGGCGGCGGCTAACCGGGATCTTTGCGCTGACTGGCGATCCACAACAGTTGCCGCGCCAATCCGTGCAGCATCCGCACTTCCGCCGGGTTGGGCATCGACCGGCCAATCAGTTGCCGCATCGCGTGCATCAGCGTGTCTTGCCGTGTGCCAAACAGGAACCCCACCGCCTGCAACCCTTCCCGCAAGTGCTCGAACATCCGCTCCTGATCGGCGTGCGGTGCCACGGTCGGGCCGGGTGCAGCCGCGTTGCGTTGCTCGTTGATCCGCTCCGACCACGTTTGCCGTAGCTCGTAGCAACACACGGCCACGGCCTGAGCGAGGTTCAGCGAGGAGAACTCCGGATCGACGGGAATGTGAATCATGCCGTGGCAGCGGCCGATCTCCTCGTTCGACAATCCGTGCGGTTCCGGGCCAAAGACAAGCGCGACCGGTCCGCGGTCGATGGCCCCCAGAAGGTGCGGCATCATTTCGGTTGGCGTTCCGATCATGCCACGACGCACCACACCCGCCGTGAGTGCGGATGTGGCCAGCGTGAAGACGCAATCGGCGAGCGCCTCACCCAGATCGGGCACGACGCGGGCGGAATCGAGAACCGGCAAGCCGTGGGTGGCCAGGCGACGGGCTTCGACGTCGGTCACGCGGGCATACGGCGCGACCAGCACCAGATCGGTGAGGCCGAAATTCCGCATGACGCGGGCTGTCGAGCCGAGGTTCCCGGCATAGTGCGGACGAACGAGAACGACCCGGCAGCGCGAAAGAGTGGTGTCCGACATGTCATCATCATATCGTTTAGCGTTTTCGCCGCTTGCGAGGCCGTAAGCGGCGAAAGCCCGAACCTAAACGAATCATTCCTTGCCGAGAATACCGTCGAGCACCCAGCAGCCGCGGAAATGGGGGGCGTTCGTGTCGCGGCAATGCTTCAGTACGGCGTCGTTGGTGCAGCCGGCTTTTTCGAGTGCGTTGGCCAGAGCAGGCATGGCGGAGAAGTCGCGGCTCTCGTACATCTTCGTTGCCAGTGCCGTGGTCTCTTCAGTTCGCCACGCGGGGTCGAACGCTACCGGCTTGAATGGATTCCCGAAGGCATCCCACACGACCGCCCGTAGTGTCGGCAACATTTCCGGCGACACGACCGGCTCGGCCAGCATCCCCGCTTCCGGGCCGGGTTGAGCAGATGCTTCCCCGATGCGGGTGCCTACCGCCGACACGGGCAGCGGAGTCGTTCCGGCGAAGGCAACGGCCCACGCCACCTGATGCTGAACCATCGGGTTCGCACCCTTGCGTTCAGCACCTTCAGACCAGCGAACGTAATCCTCGTAAGCCTGCACGGCGACGATGCGTGCGTGGGAACGGGCTTTTTCCAGTTCGGCCGCGTTCACGACGCCATCGGCGTATTGTTCGATCGAATCCACGGATGCGAGCAGTTCTGGATGATCCAGGATACTCCCCCCGGCGCGACAGAACGCCGCAGCCAGCAGTCGGAGTTTCCGGGCCGAGGCGCGTGGCTCGACGTGTTGAACGTGCAGCACGAAGTTAGGTTCAGATAACCACTCGGCTTCTGTCATATGGCACGATCAGGCAGGGATTCGGGAACGTCTTCTCATAAGTATAGCATAAGGAGCGCTAGTAAATAGTCATGGGTCGCTCTTTGCTGGGCGTGCCAGGGGTTTACCCCCGTGGGTGCAGCGTTCACCACAGCCAAGCACCACGGGGGTGAACCGGGTGGCTCACGGGGATGCTGGGCGTGCCACGGGGTTCATCCCCGTGGTGTCTGGCATCTCCAAGCACCACGGGGATGAACCGGGTGGCTCACCATCCTCACGTGGCTCGCTATCACGCAGCGGGAGCCGATTCACCCTGGAGGGCGGTGCGCACGGCCGCCAGCAATTCGTGGGCACGATACGGCTTGCCCAGCAATCCGATTGAGCCTTCCAGTTCGGCTAGATCCTCGGATGAGTAGCCCGTCGAGAACATGACCTTCACTTCCGGATCGATCTCCACCATGCGGCGGAACGCATCCCGGCCCGACATCCGCGGCATGGTGACATCCAGAATCACGAGATCGATCATGGCATGATCGCGAGTGAACAGTTCCACGGCATCCGTTCCGTCCTCAGCGGTCAGCACGCGGTAGCCGGCTTGCTCCAAAACAATCTGACCAATCTCCCGAATCATTGCCTCATCGTCCACCAAGAGAATCGTCGTGGGAACGTCGCCGTTGGTGGATGCTTTCGCGGGTTCGGGCGGAAGGAGTACGGGTGGCGAACTCGGGAGCACATCAGGCATCGAGAGCGTGTGCCAGGATCGCTGCATCGCACGGCGTCCCGTCTCGACTTCCGCAGGCGGGAAGAACAGGTCGAGCCGGCTGCCCGCTCCGGGTTCCGATGTGAATGTCAGCCAACCGCGGTGCTGCTTCACAATCCCGTGAACCATCGGTAGCCCCAGCCCGGTCCCCTTGCCGATCTCCTTCGTGGTGAAAAACGGCTCGAAAAGCCGGGCCTTCACTTCGTCCGTCATGCCGCAACCGGTATCCGCGACACTGAGCCGAACGAATCGCCCGGGTCGGGCCTCGTCGGGGAGCGTTGCGGCTTCCGACTCGGTCACTTCGACGGAATCCGCGCTGAGTGTGAGCGTGCCGCCGTCGGGCATCGCATCGCGGGCATTGAGGCACAGGTTCAGCAACACCTGCGAAAGGAGCCCGGGGTCGGCCTGCAAGGGAACGCAATCATCTTCGACGTTGACGACCATTTTGATTCGCGGGTCGAGCGTGTGGCGCAGCAACCCGACGGCTTCCTTGAACGCATCCTTCGGGTGAACCGGAATCGAGACGAGTTGATTGCGTCGTGCATACCCGAGAAGTTTCCCGGTGAGTTCCGCAGCACGCACGACCGCCTGTTCCGCTGCGGCAAGGTGTGGGGCGTTCGGGTGATCTTCGGGAAGACGAATCAGGGCCATGTTGCAGAGCACAGCGGTGAGCAGGTTGTTGAAGTCGTGGGCGACGCCGCCTGCCATCTGCCCGACCGCCTCCATCTTCTGAGCATGTCGCAATTGCTCTTCCAGCTTCCGCCGCTCCGTGACGTTCAGCGCCACGCCCAGGCCGTATTCGAAGCCGCCAGCGGCTCCTCGAATCGCGGCGAACGAGTACTCGACCCAGACCACGCGGCCATCGGGGCGAACGTAGCGCATGCCGTGGTTATAACGGTCCAGGCTCCCCGCCATAACCTGTTCGCGGTTGCGCTTGTGTTCGGCGAGATCTTCCGGGTGAATGAGGTCATCGGGGGGAAGGTTCTGCAATTCCTCGGGTGTGCGGCCGACCATCATGGCGAATGTCGGGTTGCACTCGACGATCTGCCCGTTCGCGTTCGTCAGGGCGACTCCGGCGGGAGCGGTCTCGAACACGCCGCGGAAGAGTGCCTCGCTTCGCCGAACCGCGTCCACGGCCTTCTTTCGGTCCGTGATGTCGCGTTGAATCATCACCCAGTGCGCGGCGAGGCCAGCCGGATCGGGCACCGGCACCAGGCTGAGATCGACCCAGAATTCCCCGCCATCCTTGCGGTAGTTTCGCAATTCGATCTGGAGCGGTCGGCCCGCTGTTAGCGTGTCGCGAATCGAGTTGAGCGTCTCGGGATCGGATCCCGGGCCACGCAGGAAGTGCAGCGAACGCCCGACGACTTCGTCCCATTCATAGCCGGTCATGCGGCAGAACGCATCATTGACGTACAGAACGGCTCGCCCGGCCCCGCCTCGCGGCTGTGCTTCGAGGATCACCACCGCGTCGTGAGCGTGGACGACCGCGGATTCCAGCAATCGGAGCCGATCCGTCGATACGATGAGCGCGTCGGCCGGTGCCGAGCTTTTGGGGATCGGCGGAATGACTGTGATCGGCCGTTGAAGCCAAAGCGCGACCAGAGCAACGGCAAGCAATCCGCCCACGAACGCGAAGGTCATCGTGGGGACAATTACCTGCAACATCACGCCGAGCAATACGGCGGCAGCCGGAAACACAGTCCGGGTCAGGAAGTGCGAGTTCAGGGTTCGCGTGCTCGGGAGGTTCGGGCTGAAATTCGGCTCTATCGCAATGTTACACACCCGGTCACCGCTGCGGTCAAGAAAACTATGGGCTATCGCAACCTCTCGGCTTGTGTCGCGGATCTGGAACGGGCACGGCAACTCGTTCGCATCACGCAGGAGATTGACCCGCACCTCGAAGCCGCGGAGGTGCAGCGCCGCGTTTACCGTGCCGGCGGGCCAGCGGTGTTCTTCGAGCGAGTGAAAGGTACGCCCTTCCCGATGGTGTCGAATCTGTTCGGCACCATGGAACGCACGCGGTTTATGTTCCGCGATGCACTCGATGGCGTTCGCAAACTCGTCGAGTTGAAAACAGACCCGTCGAACTTCATGCGTCGCCCGGGGCGGTACTGGAACGTGCCGTTCCTCGCGTGGCGGTTGCGACCGAAATTCACACGCTCCGGGCCGATCCTCACGCACCAGACCACACTCTCGCAATTGCCGCAACTCAAGTGCTGGCCCCTCGACGGCGGTTCATTCGTGACGCTTCCGCAGGTCTACACCGAACACCCGGACCGGCCGGGCTGGATGAAGTCGAACCTCGGCATGTATCGCGTGCAGTTCTCGGGGAACGACTTCGTGCCCGACCGCGAGTGCGGGTTGCACTACCAGATTCACCGCGGCATCGGCGTGCATCACGCGGCAGCCCGACGACGTGTCGAAGTGCTCCCCGTGAACGTGGTGGTCGGTGGACCGCCGGCGCTGGCGGTCGCGGCCGTGATGCCGCTGCCCGAGGGATTGCCCGAACTCGCGTTCGCCGGTGCCCTCGGGGGCCGCCGGTTACGGATGTGCGGGCCACTTAGCCCGGCGTTTACGCCGGGTCTTCTCGAACGCTCAACAAGACCCGGCGTAAACGCCGGGCTAACGATGCCCGCCGATGCCGATTTCGTCATCTCGGGGTACATCGACCCGACGCGCACGAAGCCCGAAGGCCCGTTCGGCGATCACCTCGGATATTACAGCCTCACCCACGATTTCCCGGTGATGACGGTCACCAACGTCTACCATCGCCCGGGAGCGATCTGGCCGTTCACGGTGGTCGGGCGACCGCCGCAGGAAGACACGTCGTTCGGCGAACTGATCCACGAACTGACCGGCCCGATCATCCCAACCGTGCTGCCGGGATTGCACGCGGTTCACGCCGTGGACGCGGCCGGGGTGCATCCGCTGCTGCTCGCCATCGGTAGCGAACGGTATGTGCCGTATGCTGCGACACGCCGACCGCAGGAGTTGCTCACGCTGGCAAACGCGATTCTCGGGCAGGGGCAGTTGTCGCTGGCGAAGTACCTGTTCATCGCGGCGAAGGAAGACGCTCCCGATCTCGACATCCACGACATCCCCGCGTTCCTCCGGCACATCCTGGAGCGGTTCGACCCGGAAACGGATCTGCACTTCCAGACGCGAACGACGATCGACACGCTGGACTACTCAGCGGGCATGGGGCTGAACGCCGGCAGCAAGGTGGTGATCGCCGCCGCCGGGCCGAAGCGCCGCGAACTGGGGACCACTATTCCCCCGGATTTGAAGTTACCCGATGGCTTCTGCGATCCACGAATGGTGATGCCCGGGGTGATGGCCGTTCGCGGCCCAGCGTTTCGAGTTTCAAGTTCCACGTTTCAAGTTCAAGAACAAGGCTCCCCTGACATTGCGAACCTGTGTCTTCAACTTGAAACGTGCAACTCGAAACTCGAAACGATGCCTCTCATCGTCGTCGTCGATGACTCCGATTTCGCGGCCCGAAATATCAGCAACTGGCTCTGGGCGACGTTCACGCGGTCCGACCCCGCGAACGACATGCACGGCGTGGGTGCGTTCGTGGAGCGGAAGCACTGGGGATGTCGCGGGCCCGTGCTGATCGACGCACGGTTGAAGCCACACATGCCGCCGCCGCTGGAAGAGGATGCCGCCGTGACGGCGCGTGTCGATGCGCTCTTCGCACGCGGTGGCCCACTGCACGGGATCGAGTAAGTCATTCCTCGATCAGTTCTCGCCACGTGATGCTGAGGATATGAAGCGCGGTTTCATCTTGTGAATAGCGGAAGATTACCGTGAAGAACCACGGCGGACCCATCAAACGGACGGCCTCGAAATGGTAAAGTTGCCCCCGTGGCGGGAAGGGCGGGGAAGCGATCGGAACACTCAGAGTTGCTGGCGTTTCCGCCAATCGAAGTAATTGGTGCTCAACAACATCAACAAACTCAGGCAGCAACTGCTCCAACTGACCTGCGGCCTTCTCGGTGTAAAGCAGTTGGTAACTCATTCAAGTCCGCGAAGTTTGGCGAACACGGTTTCGTGAGGTATCAATCGCCCCGCCTCTGCCTGTGCGTTGGCTTCCCAAACTTCGGCTGGGTTCACTCCGGGAATTTCCTCGATCGGCGAGGTGGAAAGCCGCTGTCGGAATTCCTCGACGGCGACGGCGATCAGTTCAGCACCCGTAAGCCCGGTGCGGGCCGCGAGTTCGAGCAACGTCGTGCGTGTCGTTGGACTGATGGGAATGAGCACGGGAGACATGGTTCTCACCCACGGGGTGCGGCCGGGTGTAAATGGCTACAGACCATTGTAGCACCTCTCACCCTGCAGCGGTTGGGAGCCATTCCGGGCCAGCGTTCAACGTGCTCATGATCCAGCGGTTCACGTCGCGGAGCATTTCATCGGACACGCGGTCCATTGTCGAGTAGGCCTGAAACCGCACCTCGGCACCCGCCGACGCCAGAAACCGCGTGGATTGGCGAGCCGCCCGCACCGGCACAACCGGGTTGCTTTCCCCGTGACCGATGAACATTCGCAGCCCGTTCAGCCCCTTCTTCCGCGTGGCGGGCAGTTCCCCGTTGAGTGCGATCACGCCACCAACCGCCCCGCCCAGTTCCAGACCGAAGCGATACGCGGCCGCGGCTCCTTCACCCAGGCCGATCAGGTACAACCGCTGCGAGTGAATGTGGTACTTGTCGCACGCATAGCTTAGGACGTTCGCCAGGTAGCCATCGCTGGGCGTGTCACGCCAGGAGTAGCCGGTGCGACCGGTGGACCCTGGTCCGAGTGATACCGGGCCACGGGGGCACGCCACGACGTAGTTCCGTCGGCTCAGGCGTGGGGCCAGGCGGGCGGCCGAGTCTTCGTCGGCACCTTCGGCGTGGAACAGCATGACCAGCGGATAGGCGTACTTCGGCTGGTAATCCGAGGGAAGGAACACTCTCACCGGGCGGTCCGGGTGGGACCGCAGACCAGTGGTGGTGAATCCTTCCGTGTGGCGAATCGGTCGCCGTGATATCGTTTTCACCGGCATGGGAAGTCCGTGATCCGGTTGTGTTGGGGCACCCTGCTAGCTGGCTCGGTCGGGCGTCCGAGGTTGGGTCAGGGTCGGTATTGGGCCAACAGAGACCTGCGAGTCAGTTCGCGACAACTCTACGTTGGCCACAGTGCACATTCAAGAACATCCCCCACTTGGCTTGAGCGAAAATCGCTGGATTTTCCTCAACGACGCACGGTTACTCCGTCTGGGACATATGCAGTGGAATAGTGAACTTAGGAAAGGTCAACAGGGGAGGAGACCCTGGAAATGATTTCCGGCAAGAAGCACCCCGTATCACCCCTCACATCCGCGTCACCCCTACCAATCGGTGCGATTGCACGAACTGGCACAACCGGTGCCACTTCGGGTTACCGGAGAAGGTGAACTCCAGTTGCAGACGCTCCCGGCACGCCCAAAGTAATGTCTCATGTCTGGCGGTGCGGTCGGAACGACGATCCATTTCGCGAAGAATCGCAAAAACGGGAATACGCCCGTTGCACTCGAATCAAAGGGCGATTACCCTTCTCAAATCTCCTAAAAACGAAGCACAGCCTACCCCCATCGGAGTTGATGACATGGAATTTGTTTGCGCTCTTGCACCAGTATTTGTGGGACTCGCCTTTGTAGTCGGAATCATTGCAGGGATGTGGAAGGTGTTCGAGAAGGCTGGCCAACCGGGCTGGGCTGCGATCGTTCCAATCTACAACGGGTATGTTCTGACGTGCGAGATCGCCAAGAAGGACATCGTTTGGTTTCTCGTGATCACGTTCGTTCCCTTCGTGGGTTTGGTGGCATGGATTCTCGTGGCGATGGAAGTGGGCAAGAAGTTCGGGAAAGAGGGGGGCTACGGTGTCGGCCTGGCGTTGCTCCCGTTCATCTTCTTCCCGATGCTCGGATTCAGCGATGCTCAGTATCAGGGTTCCTCCTCCAAGAGTGGGGGCAAGCGCAGCAAGTACGCGGATGAGGACGAAGACGAAGGCGAGCGAAAGAACTGGTGATCGTTCGCCTCTGATTGAGCCTGTTTTCTCTGGCAAATACGAGCACGTTACAAATTCAAGCCGGTTGCCTCGTTGCAGACGAGGCAACCGGCTTGTACATTCGATACCGTCGCTCTTGGCGGAGAACTGCGTTGCAATCACCCATTCCGAACATCCCGACCGCGTCGTCGCCGTTCGCCTCCCCCGAACTCGACTGGCTCCTCCCATACCTCATGGTGTGGGCCACGATCACCATTCCCGCCGTCGTTGCCGGCTGGCTGGGAGTCTTTCCCAAGGCCGGGCAGCCCCGTTGGGCCGCCCTCATTCCGGGCTACAACATCTACGTCCTCACCGTGCGTGTGGCACGCCTCAGCCCATTGTGGTTCGTGCTAATCATGCTCCCACCGGCGAACCTGATCGCGGCGATCATGGTGAACGTCGAGGTCGCCAAACGCTTCGGCAAGACGGAAGCGTTCGGCGTGGGGATGTCCGTGTTCGGGTTCATCCTCTACCCGCTGATCGGCTTCGGCCGCGACGACTATGACAGCGAACGCCGCCCGCTCTGGTGACCAGGAAAATGCAGAGTGCAGAACGAAGAACGCAGAATGTCTCGTTGATTTGGTTTTCACTTCGCACTCTGCATACTGAACTCTTCGTTGACCGGGGGCCGGTTTCGCCAGCATTGACGCAGATTCTGATTTACGCGATGGTATCGCACCGGTAAGATAAGGAATCGAGCGAGTTTCACGCCACCGCGCAAGACTGCCCTCCCGCCTCGCCGAAGGTAGTAGTACAGCACTCGACCTTCATCCCACTGAAGCCTGCCTGGAGCCACACCCGATGCTCGACATCTTCTTCAATGGTGCCTGTACCCGCACGTGTGATGGCAAAACTCGCCGCGATGTGCTCAAGGTTGGGTCGCTCGGTCTCGCCGGGTTGACACTGCCGGGATTGCTCCGGGCCGAGGCCGCCGGACGTTCCAGTTTGAAATCGCTCAGCAAGGGTGCGAAGGCCAAGTCCGTGGTGCTGATCTACCTCGGTGGCGGTCTGTCCCATCACGACAGCTTCGATCCCAAGCCCGAAGCAGGCGAAGAGATTCGCGGCAAGTACACCACCATCGGCACCAGCGTGTCGGGTCTGCAAATCAGCGAGAAACTGCCGGGCATGGCGAAGGTGATGGACCGCATCACGCTCGTTCGCTCCGGGGCACACAACAACGACCACCACGAAACCGCCACGAACTGGGTGATGTCGGGGCGGTTCGGCACCCCGTTCGGCGACTTCCCCGCGGTCGGTGCAGTGGTCGCACACGAAGCTGGGTTTACCGGAAACGTGCCGCCCTACGTTGCAGTGCCTCGCAACCCGTCGTTCACCTGGGAACTCGGCAAGTCGGCGTTCCTCGGCGGGCGGTTCGAGTCGTTCAAGGCGGGCGACCCGAGCCAGGCGAACTACCGCGTTCAGGATCTCCAACCAGCCGGCGGCGTCAGTGTCAAGCAAGCGGAACGCCGCGAAACCCTGCTGCAAACCGTGGATGGGCTGGCGAAGCGTGTCGAAGGGAACGACCAGATCGCGACCTACGACGAGTTCCACGCCCGTGCTCGCGACATGGTGCTTTCCAGCGAGGCACGCCGGGCGTTCGCCATTGACCAGGAATCCGAGAAACTCCGAGACCGCTACGGCCGCAACACGCCGGGTCAGTCGATGCTGCTGGCACGCCGACTGATCGAGAACGGCGTCCGCTTCGTGACCGTGAACTACGGCGGCTGGGATCATCACGGGAAAATCTTCGAGGCGCTGGACAAGAAACTCCCCGAGTTCGACAAGGCCGTGTCGGCGCTGATCGAAGACCTCGACGGTCGCGGAATGTTCGACGACACGCTGCTGGTCGTGATGGGTGAGTTCGGTCGCGGTCCGAAGATCAACAAGGACGCGGGCCGCGATCACTGGGGCCAGGCCGCATCACTGCTGTTCGCGGGTGCCGGCGTCAAGCGTGGCTTCGTGCTGGGCAAGACCGACAAGCACGGCGGATTTGCGACGCAACGCCCCGTCAGCCCCGCCGACGTGGCCTACACGATCCTCGACGCGATGGGGATCGACCCCCGCAAGCAACTCAAGTCGCCCGACGGCCGACCGATCGAGATTCTCGATCAGGGCGAAGCCGTGAAGGAAATGTTCGCGTGATCGCCAAGCCGCTTGTGGCTTCGCATGTATGCGAAGCCGCAAACGGCTCATCATTTGGAGTTCACGATGCGCCACAGTTCGTTGTTCGTGGTTCTCACGCTCGCGTTCGCCACATCGGCCACATCGGCCACATCCCAGGACAAGAAGCTGCCCGAGAAGAAAGACCTGCCCAAGGTTCTCTACGCCATTCCGCTCATCGCCAAGCCCGGCGAGAAGCAGAAGATCACGCTGCGTGGCAAGTTCCTCGCGGCCGTGAAAGAAGTGAAGGTGTCGGGTGCCGATGGCGCGAAGCTCAAGTTCCTCGCGGCGAAAGCGGCTGGCGTGCCGAACAACTACCCGGCCGAACGGATCGGCGATTCGGAAGTCGAAGTCGAACTCGAACTGCCGAAGGACGCGAAGCCCGGTGAGGTGAAGCTCACGGCCATCGGCCCCGCGGGCGAGTCGAGCGCTTACACACTGCTGATGCGGGACGGCACACCGGTCGTCGCGGAGAAGGAACCGAACGACGGCTTCGAGCAGACGCAACCGATCGCCGTGCCGAGCGCCGTGGAAGCGACGATCAAGGGCGAGCGCGATGTGGACGTTTACAAGATCGAGGGGAAGAAGGGCGACAAGTTGCGGATCGAGGTGCAAGCCGCCCGGTTCGGTTCGCCGGTCGATGCGATGTTGGTGCTCTACGACGCGGGTCGTGCGGTGGTCGATTCCGCCGGGGGCACCGCGAACAACCCCGACCCCGTGCTGGTGGTAACGCTCCCGAAAGACGGAGCGTTCATCCTCTCCGTTCTGGACGCGAACGACCTCGGCGGCGGCAACTTCGGCTACCGGCTCGTCGTGAAGGCAGACAAGTGAAGGCGAGCCCCGGGGTTGATCCCCGTGGTGTTGAGGGTGGGCAGCACACCACGGGGGTAAACCCCGTGGCACACCTGGCGTGCCACTTCCTTCCAGAAGCCCCACGCGAAGCCGAAGTGGATCGCCACGAACACCATCGGAATCCGCCGACCGACACCCCGGGGTTGGCCCCGACCAATCACCACGCCAGCCGCGAGTAGAACTGCCGCGTACAGGCACAAACTCGCGGCCCACATCAGACCGATCTCCGGCACGACAAGCCCGAGCAAGCCGCCGAGGATCGCCCACACGGCCCACAGCGGCGGCACCAGCGCCGGGAGGCTCAGCGAACCGGGGTGCTTGAACGCGAGTTTCGCACGACCGAGGCCGTAGCGCGAAAGCTGGTAGAACAACGCTCGGAAGCTTGACCGCGGCTCATACACGATCTTCACCGCCGGGGCGAAGTAGCACGTCAACCCGGCCGCGTGAACCCGTTCGTTGAACTCCACATCCTCGCAGGCGTCGAACGCTTCATCGAACATCCCGACGCGATGCAGCACAGTTCGGCTATACGCCACGGCGGTGCTCTGCGGCGTGACGAACTTCGGCTGATCAGAGTAGATATCCGAGCCGGGGTTGTGGCCGAGGCGACTGCTTCGCGCTGCGGAAACCGCCTGTTGGAAGGGCGATGGTTCGGGCACGTCGAGCGGTTGCGGGCGACCGAGGCAGTCGGCTCCGCTTGTGGCGAACGCGGCCGAGAGATTCTTCAGGTAGTTCCGATCCGGGACGTGGCAGTGGCCATCCACGACGACGACGACATCCTTCGTGGCATGGCGAATGGCGGTGTTCCGCCCGGCCGAGGAGAACCGCGCCGGGTTGTACACGAGCTTCAGGTTGTCGAACTCACCCTGGAGCCGGCGAACGATGGTGACCGTGGCGTCGGTGCTCACGCCGTCCGCGACGATGACCTCGTACTGCTCACGCGGGAAGTTCTGGGTGAGCAGCAACCGCAGGGTGTGCTCGATGGACTTGGCTTCGTTCCGCACCGGGACGATGACACTGACGCTCGGCATGGGTGTGGTTCCACAAAAAATGCAGGATTAACCACAGAGTCACAGAGAGCACAGAGAGAAGACAAAAGGCCGAGAGAAGCCATGTTTCGCAAACCCCGCATTCTCTCGGTGTTTGTTGTTTCTCTCAGTGCTCTCTGCGACTCTGTGGTTAATCCGTTTTTGATCCTGCTCATTCCGTTGGGACGCGCGGCTTACGCTGATACAGCTTCTTGAGTCCCAGCAGCTTCAACCCCGTGGCGAAGAGGATCGACGCCCAGAGCGTGACCGAAGCATTGCGGATGTAGAACAGGTCGTAGGCGAGCTTGTTCTTCACGCTCCGCAGACAGGTATCGGGCGGCAGGTGAATCTGCGCGAACCCCGTGATGCCGGGCTTCACCGTGTGCCGGCGGTTGTAGCCGGGGACAGCCTCACGCAGTTTCGCCACGATCTCGGGCCGTTCGGGTCGCGGGCCAATCAGGCTCATGTCGCCCCGAAGCACGTTCCACAGTTGCGGAAGCTCGTCGAGGTGGAGCTTGCGGTAGATCCGGCCCAGTGGCGTAATTCGCGGGTCGCCGGGCGTGCTCCACTTCGGGCCAGAGTGGCGTTCGCAATCGTGATACATACTGCGAATCTTGTATAGCGTGAAGATTCGCCCACCCTTGCCCACGCGGGTCTGCGAGTAGATCGCAGGGCCACGCGAGGTCAGGCGAACGAGCAGCACGCAGCACACCACCACGGGTAGTGCCACAATCGAGAGCGCCCCGGCGAACACGAGATCCACAGCCGTTTGCGCACGCTCACCGAGACGCGATGCGGTCTTGAGAACCGGAATCGGTGTGGGTGCGGGTCGGCGTCTGGTCACGGTATGAGTTCGCAACGCGGGCCTCGGGGTCACCAGCCCGGCAATCCGGGACGTGCGTTGGTACATTGAAGGAAATCCTTAGGGCGAGACCATAAACTCGGTAAGCCGCCATGCTGGGAGCGACACCAGACTACTTTCCAAACGCCGCAGAGAACTGACTCCACGCGGCAGTCACGAACGCTTTTGTCGTGGGATCATCTTCGGGAAGATTCGATTCGCCATCCGCTTCACCAAGCGGCGTGGCAACGTACAGCTTGAACAACACCGGCACCGCGTTGAGTTGCTTCGCGAACTGCCAGCGGGGGTTCTCGGGCGCGATCCAGGTGCCATCCGTGCTCCACGCCCAGCGGATGCGGACGCGATCCACCTTCGTTTGCGTCTTCTTCTCGAAGTCCGCGATGTAGTAGTTCACGGTCGAGCCGTTCGGGAGTTCCAGTGTCTCTCGCTTCGGACCGCGAAGGCACTTATACCCACTCCCCACGTAGCAGATGTCCGGGGTATGTGTCGATACCGATCCGGGAATGCCGCTAATCAGCGTGGTCACCGCCGATTGCCCACTTCCAACCGAGACGTAACGCCGTGAAGTCGCGATGCTTCGCTCGTTCGTCGGCATGTCGGTCGGCACCAGTGTGGGCTGCCAGTCCATGTGGTGAACTTCGAGGGCGTGCAGCCGATCCGACTGGGCGGGGTTCGGGCTGAACACGGCCCAGCGCTGCGTGACCGCTCCGTGAACCAGGGCGGCTCCGACAATCAGTGTTGCGATGACAACAAGTATGGGAGTCTTCAGCATCGGTGTTTCCTCAATTCGTTTGTGGGTGGTCGATGGTGGTTGGTGGGTTGTGGGTGGTCGTTTGTTTGGGGTACAACCCACAACCACCCACAACCCACCTACAACCACCAGATCAGCACATCCAACCACCAACTACCCACAACCACCCACAACCCACCTACAACCACCAGATCAGCACAGCGCCTCTTGTCCGGTCGCCCCGACATACACGATGCCGGAGTACGGAATCTCCATCGTGGCGACTCGCTCGGCCGCTCGCTTCAGCAGCGGCGACGTTGTTTCGCGATACAGGGCACACACCAGCACCACCTCGCACCGGCGTGCGACCTCGACCGACTCCGCTGCCGTCAGCAGCGCGTGGCCGTGAATCACAACGCAGTCGTATGGGGCACGGAACCGTTCGAGCAAGTTCTCAAGTTGTTCGCCGGTCGCGGCCATGCGTGCCTCGTCGGACCACTTCCCCGCTGGCAGGAAGTGCAACCCACTCGGCAGATGCTGGAGCGCCGTCGCCAGGTCGATTTCCGCTCGCAGGTGTTCGCACACACCCGCCGTGTTCGACACCCCGGCGTAGTCGTGCAACTGCGGATCACGCAGATCGAAGTCCACGAGCAGCGTCTTGTATCCACTTTGTGCCAGGCTGCTGGCCAGCCCAAACGCGGCGAACGCTTTCCCTTCTTCACCAAGCGGGCTGGTGACGGCAACCGTCGTCGCGCCACGGGCCAGCCATGCCTGCGAAACGTGTGCCCGGAGCCGGTCGACTGCTTCGTTCGCAGCAGTTCGCTTGTTCGCATCGCGGCAGTTCGCCTCGTTTGGCTTGCACGGGATCACACCCACGACTGGCAGCGGTGTTGCCGCTTTCACGTCGGCCAGCGAACTCACCCGCTTGGTGAATGTCTCGAAGGCCACCACGCCGAGCATCATCACACCGAAGCCCATGAACGCGGCGAACACCGTGCCCATGATCTGTTTCTTCATGTCCTTCTGCGTCGGGTTCGATCCCTGTTGCAGCACCCGTACCCGAGTTGGCGAAGCCAGTTCCATCTGCGTCATGTGGTACTGCTGCACGAGCCGGCTATAGATACCATCGGAGCTGAGTCGGGCCGTGTCGCTGGGGTCGTAATTCACCACTTCGCGACCTTCGACGTTCACGATCTTCTCGGACGGAGGCAATTCCGCGAGGTGCTTCTCCGACCTGAACAGGATCGCTCTCGCGACATCGTACTGTTCCTGGAGTCGCTGCAAATTGCGGATCAGGTCTTCCATCTCCACGGCGATTTTCTGTGCCTCCGCGACGCGGCGTATGCCTTCGATCGCGGTCCCCTTCTCCTTGCGAATTTCCGTGAGCCGGGCCTCATGTGCGTCCCACGCATGCTTCAACCGGACCACGCCCGGTGAGGTTTTGTCACCGCCGTTGGCGTAGAACTCGTAATCGCGCTGGGCCTTCTTGGCCGTGAGAATCTGAACGATGACGTCCTGATCCTTCTCGACCGCATCGTGCGTGGCCTGAGCGACCGGGGCGTTCTTGATCCCTTCCATCTTCTGTTGCAGTACCTCAAGGCGGCGCTTTCCGTCGTTGATCGCCAGGGGAAGGCGTTCCAGTTCTGTCTGCAGCCCCGCGATCTTGCTCATGAGCGTTCGCGGGTCCATCTTGGAATCGAACGCAGGCATAGCAAGTGGCTTCGCGGCTCCTGGTGCGGGAACAGCACCCTCCGGAGCAAGTGGCGGCAGCGGCGCTGGCGGCGGGGCCATCGGGTTCGGCATGGTGTTGGGAACATCTTTCGTGATCCCCGGGTCCGTGGCTCCACCAACCTGCTTGATTGGATCCTTCGAGCCACCCGCCTTCACCGGCGCGAGACGAATCAGGTGATCCCGCATCTTGTTCATCGCGTCTTCAACCTTCGCGATGAACAGTTGCTTCTCCTGCACATCCTTCTGCACGACCTCTTTCATGAACGCGGCCTGCACCGCATCCACGATTTTCTTGGCATCGGCGGGTTCATGGCTCTTGAAGGTGACGCGGATCACCTCGGAGCCATCCTGCCAGTTCACGAGCAGTTCTTCGTCGAGGAACTTGATTGGATCTTTCTGCGCCTTGATCGTGGGCAGATCCTTGATGTCGCGGAGCGCGGCGTTGAGCACGAACTCGGACTTGATCAGCGCCGAGGTGGTCTTCAGGTACGTCACGAAGTCGGTGCGGGCCTGGTTCGGGTTGTTCTGGCTCGCGACCGTAGGCGGCACCGATTGCACCTGGAACAGTGCGTACGACTCGAATTTGCTGGCGAGCAACTCCCACGCGGCAAAGGCTCCGCCGCCACCGATGAGGGTGCCGCAGAACACGATCATGAGCCAGTGGAGGCGCAGATACGTCAGCACGCGCAGGCCGTTGACGGCCTCGTCGGGCTTGGTGCCGGGTTTGCCGGGGGCTGTCGGCCGGACCGTCGGCGGTCGGGTCGTGGCAGCAGAAGCGGTCGTGTGTGGAGCGTGCATATCCGTACCTGAGTCCATTCAGGGAACGAAACGTCGTTTGCGAATCGTGTGTAGTGGCCGCCCCTTCGGGCGGCGTTTCGCGATAACCCGTTACGCGGGCAGCGCCCGTAACCCACCCACGCGAGCTGGTTCCGATTCCGCAACTGGCCGCTTGGCCACTACGGGTTCGACAATCAACCGCGTGAGGACCCACAATTCCAATCCGAGCAGGGCCAGGCCGACGGGCATCATCAACCAGCCGTGCAGGTCGTGCAGGAACTCCGTGGTTCCCTTGTTCGTGAAGACGACATAACTCAACCCCGTCGCCGTGATCCGGAGCACGTTCGCCGCAATCGCGATTGGCACGATTCCCAGCACGATCATGAACTTCTCGAATCGTGAGCGATCCATCAGCACCACCGCGCCAATCGAAAACGCCGCGAACGTCATGAGCATCTTCAACCCACTGCACGCATCCACGACGCCGAGGCGAACCTCGTCGATCAGGATCAGGTTCCCGTCGCGGAGTGCGGGCTGTCCGAGCGTCTGAAGCAGGAACGTGCTGCACACCGTGGCGGTCGTCTTCAATGGTTGACCGACGTTCCGCTCCAGTTCATACGGCAGCGGGATCATGAAGATCAGGAAGCCAATAGCGGGGCCGGTTCGCTTCAGCAGTGGCCAGCCACCCGCAGCCAGGATGATCGCTGTCAGTGCCAGCAACAGCGACGCGGCATCGAGTTGGTGGAACAACATACTTCCCGCGACCACCCGCATGGCCAGTGAGGCCATCAGCAACACGCAGCCGATGATCGGCAGCGGTTTCGGGGTGAACGTCCCCGAGCGCCAGGCCCGGCGGATCAGATACGCGGAGAAGAACGGCACGAGCAAGCCGTGTGAATATTGGGGGTCGTTCAGCCATTTATCGGCGAACACGCTCAGCATTGGAAGATACGCCCACACGAGCAATGCGCTGAGAACCGCGAGCGGCCACATGGGCGTCCGCGTTGTCGGCGAAGCATCGGCAACTGGTGTGGGCACTTTGTTGGTCAACATCCGTGTCCCTGCTTGAGACGGGCGAACTCACCGGACTGCGGTCGCGGGTCAATCCGTGACCCAGTGTCCCCGACCGGCGCGGATTGTTGTCCGGAGTTCGAAAAGCGGTCAACCCCAACCGACAGGATTCCGTCGCGAGGTGGGTGCAATGTGAGCCATGGGGTCTACCCCCGTGGTGTCAGAAATCTCCAAGCACCACGGGGATGAACCCCGTGGCTCGCCTTAGCGTTCCAGTGAGCCAAGGTGTTTACCCCCGTGGTGCTTGGCTCATCAGAAGACCACGGAGATGAACCCCGTGGCTCGCCTTGTTGTGGTATCTGGGAATCTGACCGGTTACACCCAGAGTCGGGATTGCCCCCGGAACCCGTGGCGGTCATAGTGGCGGGCCGTCCATCCGGTGGTTGCATGACCTACAACGTCGCGCTCGATACTTTCCACGGTCCGCTCGATCTGCTCCTCTTCCTCGTCCGCCGGCACGAGGTTGACGTGCTCGATATCCCCATTGCCCAACTCGCCGACCAGTTCCTCGAATACATCCGACTCGTGCAGGCGATCGACGTGGAATTCGCGGGCGAATTCCTGGTCATGGCCGCCACGCTCATGGAGATCAAGAGCCGAACGCTCTTACCCGATGAGAGCGAAGCCGTCGAGCAACAGCAGGCCGACCCACGGCGAGAACTGGTGCGGCAATTGCTCGAATACCGCAAGTTCAAGGATGCCGCGTCGGCACTGGAGGAGCGGGCCGAGGAACAAGGAACGCGGATTTCACGACAGGAACTACCCGAGCCAACCGCATCGGCCGGGCCGGTTGTGAAGCCCGTAGAACTGTGGGATCTGGTTAGTGCGTTCGCCCGGCTCATGCGGGAAACGCAATCGCTTCAAGCGTCGACGATCGCGGTGGACGACACGCCGCAGCACGTTTACGAGGAAATGATCAAGGAGCGGGTGCGAATCGAAGGCCGCGTGCGGTTCATCGATGTGTTCACGCCGCCACACTTCAAGGCGAAGCTGATCGGCATTTTCCTGGCGGTGCTGGAACTGGTTCGCCACCACGGACTGGGGCTGGAACTCGGCGAGACGGACACCGACATCTGGCTCGTAACATTGCCAGACCCCGTCCCTGAGGAAGATCCGGCTCAGCCTGGCGGCACGACCCTCGGCGGCTCCGATCCGCCTTCCGCCGGCTTCTCAACGGCTTCCGGCGGCCTCTCGTGATGGTGGCGACCGGTGACCGACTCAAACGCGGATTCGACCGCGTGGCCAATCGCACCGGCGGGCTTCGAGATAATCGCCGGGACGTGCGGCGCCTCGCCCGTTGGGACGTGCCTGGCCAGCAGGTATTTGTAGATGAGCGCCCCCGCGACTCCGGCTAGGAGGTGACTGACGACCAGAGACTTGTAGGCGTTCACTTGGTTGACGAGAACCATGATCTGGTCGGTGAACCAGTACGCCGTCCAGAACATCAAGTTGACGATGGGAATGGCGTAGATCGCGTCGGCGAGCACGAACTGCCAGAATGGGAGCCGCACGCTCCCGGCAATCACGAAAACCCACCCTCGAATGCCCGGTAACAGCCGGACGCCGAGCAAGACCGCGACCCCGTTCTTGGCGAATTTCTTCTCGATCTTCCCTCGCTGCTCCGCCGAGAGCAGTTTGCGCTTCACCCACTCGCGGTCGAGTAGCCACGGCCCCCATCGCCGACCAATCGCGTATAGCACCGCATCGCCGATCACCGCGCCGACGAACACGACCGGAAGCATCACCCACCACCGCAGGCGTTCTGGGTTGTCTCGGTCGTTGGCATATTCGGCATCGGAGTGGCCGCACAAAACGCCGGCCGCGATCACGGGCAACTCTTCCGGCACTGGCAGAAAGGTCGTGGAGCCGACGAGCGCGATGAAAATGCCGAGGTAGCCGTGGTAGTTCTCGGTCATCGGATCATCCGTGCGGTTCGCGAACTCGTCCGGGGATGGGCGGTTCAGTCAGCGTACCGCTTGCAGTTGTCAGTGGTCAGTGGTCGAAAGTCAGGAATCGGAAGTCAGGGTCGGGAATCGGGAGTCGGGGATCGGGAGTCGCGAAAAGCGAGACGCCGTGACTTGGTTGTTCTTGACTCCTGACTCCTGACTCCCGATTCCTGACTCCTGACTTCACAAAGGAGAACCAATGAAACTCGGTCTCATCAACTCGGCGTGGGTGCAATCCGGTCGCGGCACTGCCTGGGGCATCCGACAAACCAAGGCGATTGGATTCGACTCCATCGACATCTTCGCTGATCCGCTCGACATCGATGTGAAAGAACGGAAGCTCATTCGCCTCGAATGTGAAGCCACAGGGTTGCCCGTCGTCAGCGTGGCCTGCGTGGCCGTCGGGTTAATCGACTTCAACCCGAGCGTTCAGCGGTTCCACATCGATCGCTGCAAGTCGTACCTCGACTTCTGCTATCAACTCGGAGCGAAGAACCTGTTGCTTGTGCTCGGGGAATATATCTGGGAACGGCAGGTGATTCCGCCCGCTGAACAGTGGGCAACCGGCGTGACGCACCTGCAAACGCTCGGCGATTACGCGGCCAATCTCGGATTGCAGATTGCGCTGGAACTGGAGCCATTCAAGCTCTCGCTGCTGAACGACGTGCCGAGCATGGTGCGGTTCATCGACGACGTAAATCATCCAGCGGTAAAGGCGAACATCGACATCAGCCACCTACAACTCGCCGGAACGAAGCCCGAAGAACTGCGGGCGCTGAAAGGGAAGGCGATTCACGTTCACATCAGCGATTGCGACGGGAAAGTGCACGGCGACTTGCCACCTGGTCGCGGCGTAGTGGATTTCGTGCCGTATTTGCGGGAGATTGCCACACTGGGAATTGAGGGAGCGATCAGCATTGAACTGGAGTATTCACCGCAGCCGGAGAAAATCGCGGAGTGGGTAACCGAGGCTTACACCGCGACGGATCGACTGATGCGAGAAGCGGGCATCGTGCGAGGATAAATCCGAAGTATGAAATGGGAAAGGAAGACACCGCTACCTGCGATTGTCTTCCTTTCGGTTTTCGCGTTTCGTGCTTCGAAGATTAGTGGTTCAGGTAGGTGTCGTAGACACACCCATGGAACTTGGTGCCGTAGGGCTGAGCGAGAGGCCACGATGGGCAACCCGAACAGCTCGAACAGCCGCGACCACGGCCGCCTCCTGCGTCACACGGATCGAAGAACGACTTGCAGCTGCCGAAAATGAACTTGGCATCGGCACCGGCGCTGCCACAGCCATTCCGCTGCTGAGGGCCGTACTGCGCGAACGACGGGGCCGGTGCGGCCGTGGCACCGTTCCCGCAACTGCTGCAGCCACCCGAACCCCGCATGTAAATCGCGCCTGCGACCGGCGTGATCGGGTTCGAAACGGCGGCCTTCGCGGGAACAGGCATCGCCTGTGGCAGCACCATCTCGTACGACCGAGGGGCGGGGTTCTGGGCCGAAGCCACACCGCCGAGAGCCACGACACCAAGCACCGCGGCGAACAATTGACGCCACATCTTTTGCATTTTGATGACCCTTCCAAGGTTGGGAATGCGCCGCTTCCTCGCGGCTCTATTCGCATCGGAGGGTCAGGGGGGCGGACATTGTCCAAACGACGACAGCGGCGAGAAGTGAGAAGCCCAGCGTGCACGTTGAAACGCAAGCACCGCCGAAACGGAATTGGCCGGTGCTTGCGATGAGGAAAGGCGTACCGATTGTGCCGATCAGAACCCTGCCTGCGTCAGTCGGCGAACAATTCGGCCGTAGTCCGGTGCCAGGTTCGGCCAAACACCCCGGCGGATCGCATAGCGGTTCGGCCAGTTCACGAGGTTCAGGTGGTCGCCGGTCCAGACATCGCAGTGTTCGCCCCAGGCCGCACTCGCGACCGACACCACGCCATCGTTCGCACCCTCGGCACGCGTCACGAGTCGGTACGGGAGCAGCCACTCTGGCCCGAGCAAGGTGCGATCGCATTGTCCGGCCACGGAGTAGTACCGCACACCCGGCACATTCGGCACCTCTTCGTTAAACCGCTGGCAAGCATCCGTGGTCAGGTCGAAGACCCCTTCATGGGGAAAGCCACAGAGCCGCAGAATCGGACTCAGCAGCCGAGATAATCGCCTCACACCCCAGTCAGCGAATGCCGTTCCCCGGTGCGGTGTGCCGACGCTCGTGACCGACAGCACGCGGTGTTCCATCCCGAGTTTCGCAGTCATGTATCGGGAATCCAGCCCGCCCATGCTGTGCCCGATGAGGTGAAACGAGCCGGCTGGCAGTTCGGCCTCGATGAACCGCTTCAAGTCGGCCGCACGCCGCTTCACACCCGCTGTCGGGCTGACTCGGGCAATCAGAACGCGGTTTCCGCCGGCTTCCAGTTGTTCCCGGATCCCTGGGAAATAATCCTTCAGGGTTTGGCCACACGCCGAGATCCGGTCGAACCCACACAAGCCGTGGGCCAGGATAATCGGGGCATTTAAGAGCGGGATGGGCAACTCGGACACTGCGATTCCTTCCTCACGACATTACCGCTGACCTGTTGCATCGAGTCAGCTTTCGCGTACATCGTTTCTGTGTGTCCGAGCGAATGCGCGCTCGAGACTTGAATCGAATCAACATATTCTCTTCACGGTACCCACGCAATGACGATTCCTGTCGCACAACCCGGAAAGACGCGTATTGGCTGGATCGGCACCGGCGTCATGGGTCGCTGGATGTGCCAGCATGCCATGGCAAAGGGTTACACGGCCACGGTCTACAACCGGAGCGCAGACAAACTGGCACCACTTCTCGAACTGGGAGCGAAGGCCGCTACTACCCCGAAAGCCGTCGCAGAACAATCGGACATCGTGTTCGCGATCGTCGGCTTCCCGACCGATGTGCGATCGGTCTTCCTGGGTGCGGACGGCGCTCTCGCCGGGTCGAAACCGGGCACGGTGCTGGTGGATATGACCACGAGCGAACCCTCGCTGGCAAAGGAGATTTACGAGGCTGCGAAGCCAAAGGGCGTGGCATCGCTCGACGCACCCGTTTCGGGTGGCGACGTGGGCGCGAAGAACGCGGCGCTGTCCATCATGATCGGCGGCGACAAGGACGTGGTCGCGGCGGTGCAACCCGTGTTCGAGGCGATGGGCAAGACGATCATTCACCAGGGTGCAGCCGGAGCGGGGCAGCACACGAAGATGGTGAACCAGATCCTCATCTCGTCGAACATGATCGCGGTCTGCGAAGGCTTGCTGTACGGCTACAAAGCCGGGTTGGACCTGGAAACGGTGTTCAAGAGCGTGAGTGTCGGCGCAGCCGGTAGCAAGGCGTTGGAAGTCCTCGGGCCACGAATGCTGGCGCGGAACTTCGAGCCGGGCTTCTACGTCGAGCACTTCATCAAGGACATGGGAATCGCCCTGGCGGAAGCCGAGAAGATGAACCTCGCACTGCCGGGATTGGGACTGGCGAAGCAACTCTACGAAGCAGTGCGTGCCCAGGGGATGGGCCGCAAGGGAACGCACGCCTTGCTCGTGGCGCTCGAAACGCTGAACAACGTGAAGCGGTAGGAACCAGCCGTTTGATCCACCGATTACGCAGAAGGCGCAGATTCAGATTTGGTATTACCCTGGAAGGGCGGCGGATGGTAGCCAGGGGTGTAGTGAGTCTTCGAGCGCAACCCCTGGTCCGCTTCTGTTCTGATGTTAATATATCGCTTCATAATCACCGGATTATGTACCGCGTCAATTGACGAGCATCAGCGGATTTTCCTGAATCTTCCGCACAAATGACTCACGATCGACATCAAATCAACATCTCCACTTCTTGAAATATTCATAATCAACAAGAGTTGATGACATTCATCGACTCTTCATCAAATAGGGATATTCAGCGCGCCACTTGCCCCATATTGTTATCGCTGAACTTGCACTCCTATTGTCAGGAAGTAACCTCTCATGGGGCATGAACCGGATCTCGACACACCGCCGGTGAGCCTAACCGACGCCGTCCAACTCGATCCGCTCGATGGCGCGGCGTATCTCGGGCAGGCGATTGAGGCGCTCGCTCGCGAGGAGAACGAGCTGGCCCTGGAACTTCTCAGCAGTGCGATCGAGTTCTCCCCCGATCTTGCGGACGCTCACTTTCATCGTGCCCGGTGCCACTACAGATTTGATGACTGCGATGCCGCACTCGAAGACGTATCGCGGGCGATCGAACTCGACCCCGTCGCGGAGTTGCCTCGCCGGCTGCGGGCCGAACTGTACTTTCGCGTTGGTCTCGCCGAAAAAGCCCACGCCGAGTTCACATACCTCATCGAGACTGCCGCGCACGATCCGATCATGTATCACCTTCGCGGGAAGCTAGAGTTTCGTCGCGGGCTGTATGAGGAGGCGGTCATCGACCTGACCGCCGCGATCGAACTCGACCCGAAGTTCGCCCGGGCACTCGCTGACCGTGCACTCGCCTACCGGGCGTTGTCCAAGCACCGCGAGGCGCTGGCGGACCTGACCGCCGCCGTCCACGAAGACACGAAATTCGCAGCGGAATACCTCGTGCAACTGGGGATCGTCCGCGGATCCGTGGGTGAGTTCGACGGAGCCATCGCGGATTTCCTCGTTGCGCTCAAACTCGACCCAGGGAACAAGGCCGCCATTCGCGGCAAGGAACTGGTCACTCAGCTTCGCGAGAGACACGGGTCGTCGGTCGCTGGCCGTTCCTTCGCGGGAAAGTCGATGTTGCAGCGCACCGGGGCGTGGCGTCCGGTTGGCGTGAGCTCGGTGAGTCGCGTTGCCGGAACCCCGGCTGTCAGCGATCGGCCCGACGCGCTGGATGAAGTGATCAAACCACACCCCGAGACCGATAGCGACGAGATCGACCTGGGAGGCAGCCGAGAACACGTTGACCCCGAGGACGTATTGCAGCACATCGAAGAGCCTGACGCCTGTGGACCGAAGACGACACCGCTCCCTCACGCAACATCGCGATCGAGCCAGTCTCCCCGAACTCCGAACCCGACCCGGGAGGAAATCGCACGTCAGGTCGCACACGAACGGGGATCGCAGAGCATTTCAAGCCCGGCGTTTGTGCCGTAACATGCTTTGATTAGGTGAGTTACAGCCGTGAGTGCAGGCCAATCAACATTCACGGCTTTTGACCACAATCTTCACCGAATGCACACACCGCCAACGTAGCATAACCCCGTTGAGTTAACGAGCGATAAATTGAGCTATTAAATTGAATGGCTCACAAACGACTTACGGAATGCTGTTGCGAACCGCTCTCCCAGGGTTAGTCAACAGTAGGCGAGTCGTGTTCGGGATTGCCGTGTGTGCGGTCCCGGTCCCTCTACCCTGTGCTTGGAGGATCGGAATGTTGCGGATGCGTCTGAGAGCTGGATTCACCCTGATTGAACTGCTGGTCGTCATCGCGATTATTGCAATCCTGATCGGCCTACTGCTCCCAGCTGTGCAGAAGGTCCGTGAAGCCGCCGCACGTATGACGTGCTCGAACAACCTCAAGCAAATGGGGATCGCGGTCCACAACTACGAGTCCGCCCACTCATTTCTGCCACACTCCGGGCAGTGCGAATCCACCGGGAGCAGCACCACCCGGTACATGACCCAGTCCACCCATACTCTGCTGCTGCCTTACATCGAGCAGAATGCTGTCTATGCGATGATGGACCACACATCGCTTCCAACAATTTATGGGGCGCTCAACGCATCCACGCCCCAGTCCGTCGCGGCACCGAATAGTGCGCTGCTGCACCCGAAGTCGCTCGGAGCAGTCTATAACGACCCGAATTTCCCGAATACGGTTGCCGCTGCCAAAACGCAGATCAAGACCTTCATTTGCCCGAGCGTGCCGATTGGACCAGCGGGCCGCTCGGTGGACGGCTACGGAGTCAATGATTATATGGTCTCCGCTTCCTCCGATATTGAAGACGGTCGTCCGGGTGCAGGCGCCGGTACGATCGGTGAGCGACCCAGCAGTGCTCGTCGTCTCATCACCTCGGACATCGGGATGTTGAGCTGCGACGGGCGAACAATTGTTGGTGTCACCGACGGGACCAGCAACACTTTCCTCATCATTGAGGATGCGGGCCGCTCTCACCCGACCATCGGTCTCTTCGGGTCTGGGTCGTCTCGTGGTTCGCCGATTAGCGATGGGATCACAGGGGACGGCACCTGCGTAAATAACTGCCGCCGGATGTACGCATGGGCCGATCCAGACTCTGGTGCAAACGGTGTGTCCGGACCCCACAACTCGAGCGCCAGTAAGCAAGCAAGGGTTAACAACAACGCCAACCCGGTCGGTGGGCCGTCCACATGCCTCTGGACGCTCAACAACTGCGGCCCGAACGACGAACCGTTCAGCTTCCACGGCGGTGGCGTGAATGCGGTCATGGGAGACGGTTCGGTTCGGTTTGTCCGCGAATCGATCGACCCGTTGGTTCTGAAGTACAGCACGGGCGCGACCGACGGCAAGTCAGTCACCCTCGACTGATCGTCAGCGGCGACAAATTGAAGATTCCTGGGACGGTGCTCGGTAGCACCGTCCTTTCCTGTTCATGAGGTGTATTGTGAAAAAAACACTCGTTCTTTTCCTTGGGTTGGTCGCTCTCAGCGGGTGCGGTGAAAATGTCGTCATTAAGGCTGACCCGGTCGAAGTCACTGTCACGGCGACCGTAGCGAATGGCAAACCTCTCCCTGCGAGCGTGAAAATCATGCTTCGGCCCACGACGGTCGATCAAGCGCCGACCAGTCTGTCAGCGAAGACAGACGGCCAGTTCAGTGGTAAGGCTTTGCCTGGCAAGTATCAGTACACCCTGGTTAAAGCGACGGGTGGCGAAGATGTGCCCCCCGGAATTCCGGCAAAGTATGGAACCGCGTCCGATGACAATGTCCTCGAAGTTCCTACGTCGGGCGGCGCCCTGACAATCAAACTTTCCAACTAGCCTGAGTGAGCCACGGAGTTTACCTCCGTGGTGTTTATACTCCCTCAAGGACCCCGCGGGGATGACCCCCGTGGCGCTCTCACACTTTCCCGAGCAGTTCACCAAGAATGTTGTTCTGTGGGTAGCTGTGCCCCAGGTGCTGGCGGAAGCCTTCCGCGTAGGCAACTCCCGCGGCCTTCCCCTGAGTCGCGCCCCATTCTTTCATCGACTCGACCAGGTTATCCACTCCGTGGTGCTTCCGGAGCCACGCACGCTGGCTCTCATGGCAATCCAGCATCCGAGCCTTCCCCTCGATCGCTCCCGTAATGTCGATCCGGAACGCCGGAACGATTGGCTGCCCGAAGGCATCCTTCCCCTCCAGCGGGTCGCAGTAGAACAGGTGCGGGATGTGTTCGAGTGGCGGGTGAATGTGTCGGCCGTGCAGGAAGTTCTGGATTGGGGCGGCGAATGTGGCCGCTCGCACGAGCTTGCTCGTCTGTTCGTGGTCCAGGTGGTAGTCGTCGGGGCTATGCGTGAACACGACCTGTGGTTGCACCGCGTTCAGCAATCGAACGACTTTCTCGAGTGCCGATTCGTTGTAGATCACCCGCAAGTCGCGTTCCTCGACGCAGTGATACGTCGCGCCAATTGCCTCGGCCGCCGCTTTTCCTTCACCGCGACGGATACGTGCGATTTCGTCCGGCGTGTGCTCGGCCGACCCGCAATCGCCGGGTGTCATGCTCACGACATGGATGGCCCAGCCGTGTTCCTTGTTCAGGCGGATGAGCGTGCCGGCGCAGAGAAACTCGGCGTCGTCAGGGTGGGCGAGGATGGCGATGGCGATGTTGTTAGGCATGATCGGTTCGTAAATGAGAAGAAACCCGGCGTTGCCGCCGGGCTGAGTGGAGAGACAACCGCGGAGTTCTAACTGTTAGCCCGGGCCCATCGCCGCAGGCGGCGCCTGCTGCGTCGTGAGTGGCTTCCGTTGCACGCCCTGTTGCATGCGAACGGCCGACTTCACCTGCTCGCGAACCCAGGGGCCGCCACGCCGTTCGTCAAACACCCTGTCATTGGTGCCCATCGGCTTGGCAAACGGCGAGATCACCTGCTCGGCGATGTACCATTTGTATTCCTCCTGCACGTCGCGCAGTTCCGAAAACCGACCACTTGCCGGGAACGGTGCCGGGAGCATGTCGAACGCCGCCTGTGTGGAACGGCCCATCTCGGCCGCCTTTGCCCGAACGCCTTGATCGTCCTGCACGAGCATTCGGAGATACGACAGTTCGTATCCGTAGGTTTCCTCGTCGATCCGCTCAGAAGCTCCACTGGGCCGGTGGAACTCCTTGTCGCCCGCGAGTACCTGCTTCCAGAGTTCCAGCCCATCGCGGTATAAAGCAATTGCGCCGCGTGGCCCGAGCTTGTTCCCGAGCCGCCGGGCTTGCTCCGCCTGCCAGAGCAGTTTGCGGGCGAATACCGTCAGCGGTCGGCCCGCCTGATCGACCTTCGATTCGCCGAGCGAGCTTGCCAGGAAGTACGGGAAGTTCGTGACCTGGCGATTCTGGCCGTAGTAGAACATCGCACTGGATGCTCGCTGCCATCGCATGATGACATCGGGGTCCGCGTTGTCTGCTGGTCGGCGAGCGGCTTCGTTCTGGTACGATGCCAGGCGCGCTGGCTCGATCACCAACCCGTAACGTTCACCGTGTTCGGTCCACATGCGGGCGGCCGTTCGCCATTCGTCGAGCGACCATCGCCGGGTGTTGCCCACCACGACATCGAGCGGCCGTGTCGGGCGCACGGGGTCATCCGGGAACCACCAGTTCGCGGGCGAATCTGTGGGGTCATCGATCCGCCAGCCCTCGTCGTCGAACCAGCCTTCCTTCTGCTCCATCTCGGCCTGATAGCTCTGTGCACGGGGCGCACCCTGGCAGAAGATGATGAGCATCGGCTGGCGAGGAACGCGATATCGTGCCGCGTCGTATTCCCCCGGGTTCGGAGTCCCGGCGGGCATGGGCTTGTCGTTCGCGTCGCGAGGCGGCCAGTTCTCCGGCAGCGGAACCAGACCGTAGGCATACCAGGCCCGGGCTGTCTTGAAAGCGGTGAAATCGTCGTCGGTTTCGGATGCGGGGTTCGCCTCGATCTCGCCGAATTTCGGCGGGAGCACAGGGAACTGCTTGTACGGGTCGTTCAACTCTTTCTTGAACTTGTATCGGCTCTGAACCTCGAAGTTATCGCGAAGGAACTGGATCACATCCTTCGGCCGTGGGCACTTGAGCGATTCATCGATCTTCTTCGCGGTGGCCTGGTCGCCGCCGCTGCCGCGTTCGCCCCGAAGCCGACGAACGAGGTGCGGGTACTTCTCGCAGAACTCGCGGAACTTCCGCTGGTTTACCACCCGTTCGCCACGCTCGTCGCGTTCTTCAAGTTCATCCGGGTTTCGATCGTCTGGCGAGATGCACGACAACTGGAAGAGGCATCGCAGAACCTCGACGTTATCGGAAACGCCGAACTTGTTCTGGTAGTAGAACGCGATTGAGTACCGCATATCGGGCGATCCGAGTCGCCGCCCGTCGGCCTCCGTCTTCCCTTGCCGCCGTTCGCCTTCCGCGAGCAATTCGATTCCGCTGGCGATGTAGAAGTACATGTCGCCGCTGCCCTGCATCTCGACCGATACGTTGTAAGTGATGTTCCAGCTCTGGAAGATCCAGGGCGTGATAAAGTGCGGCTGGAGCTGCGTGACCTGGCGGATCAAGCCTTCCATCTTGTGGAAGTCGTTCCGCTTTTGGGCCTCGATGGTCGAGTTCCAGAGATACGCGACGACCAACCCACGGCTTCCGACGAGGGCCAGCCGGAAGGCCGAGCCTTCGAGTTCCTGTTCGCCCTCTTCGAGTTCTCGAAGTCCGAGGTTGAGCGACTGGTTCAAGATGGTTCGCGACGCCACCTTTTCAGCGGTGCGGTTAATGGCGGTCGGCCCACTGGCGCGGGCCGTGCTCAGTGGAATCGGGATCGTTCCCCGCCAGAGCATGCTGAGGGTGAACAACCCGAGGATCGCCGCGAAGTACATCCCCTTGCGGCGGACGGCAGCTCGTTGAAGTGGGTTCATGTGTTTCGTCCGCTCACTTTCGATTGACGTTTAGCGGCGGACCCAACGGGTCCGCGGGTCGCCACGATGGGGCGACCGCTAAACCTCATCCCAACCACGCTAAGCAGCAACTTCTCGCGACTTCATCAGGTAGTACGCCAGGATGCCCCAGGGGAGCAGGTAGCCCATCATCATCAAGAGATTCACCACGAGATACTGCGAGTCGATGTTGAACCCTTCCGCAACGAAGGCACTCCAGTCGAATGCCTCCAGATCGGGGATCACCTTCGAGACGCGGCGAATGACCCACGACCATCCCTTGTCGGCAGCGCTCAGTGCCTTGCCCCCGGCCGTCTCGCTCGATGGTGCGGTCGGCTGCTCGGCCTTCATCAGCTTGGACATACTCTCGAACGGCCCGCCGCCGACGGTTCGGCTCGCGGCCACGTCGTTGATGAAGTCTGTGAAGAAGCCCGCGTTGAAGATCACCACCACGACGAGCAAGCTGAGCACTCCACTGAGGTACGTGCTGCACGCGACCGCCAGGCCAATCATGATGCACAACCAGCACCACAGCCCGACCATCCCCTTGACGTAGTTCAGGGGGAATGGCTGCTCGTATTCCAGCAGGTACAGGTCGGGTTCCGCCATGCCGAGCAACTGCCCAGGCGTCTCGCACTTGACGTACACGCTGACCCGCGGGAAGGGAACATCCTTCTCGGTTCGAGGGTCTTTCTCGGTGCCGGGGTTGCCCTGGAGCGCGTTACGGAACAGGCCGGCGGGAAGTTCCAGGCCCATCACCTGGTAGTCGAACACTTCCTTGCTGCCGAACTCGTAGCAGCCGAATTCCTCGGCCAGTTTGTTCACCTCGGCCCACGCTGGGGTGCCGGGGCGTGCTCCGTCGAGGTTCACTCGCTTCGAGATCTCCTTCTTCCGTTCCTGGTACTCCTTCTCACGCTGTTTATCGACCCAGGGCCAGGGGCCTGCTTCGGTTGGTTGCTGCTGCCGGGCGTTGTGCGTCACGAACCGGAAGCTGACGAACGCCCCTTTGTTCTGCTCGCCCTTGGTCAGCTTGAAGATGTCGAATGTGAACTCGACGGGAACGCGGTCATCCTGTGCGGTGCCCATGCTGGCGGGGATCGTCTTGAACTTCCAGATCGCTCGCTGCATCGCGCCGACGCCACCGGGAATGTATTTGCGGTAGTCGAACTCGCGACCGACGTTCGTCCCCTCGAACTCCGTCTTGTCTGCCCGATACTTCGCCTCGACGCTCTTGAATTCGAGCTTCCCACGCACGGGGACACGGGCCTTGTACGTCTCGTCTTTCGCTTTTTGCGAGATCGAGCTGTTCATGATGAGCACCAGACTTACGCCGGTTAGCCCGATCAGAACCAGCGACATCAGCGAGAGGTAGCCCACGAACCGACCCAGCACGATCTCGAACTTCTCGACCGGCTTCGACACGACCGTGTAGATGTTCAGGTTCTTGATGTCGTTCGGGATGCCGTAGAACGATGCGAGCAACAGTGCCGGGATTAACACCAGGAGCGTGAGCGCCAGATCCATTCGCTCGACCGTGACTCGCAATTCGTCGGACGGTTTGATCTCGCGGAACCACTGAGCCGGGAACAGGAACGGCAGGAAGATCAGCAGGAACACCCAGAGCAACTGGCTACGGATCGCTTCCTTGAAGCTCAGCTTGGCGATCGCCCAGACCGGGCCTTCCGCTTCGAACAGCATCAGGGCCAGCATCGCGAGCAAGAACACCGTCAGCCCGACGATGCACACCCCAAGGTAGATGCCGAACAGGCGATCGCTGCCGAAGGCGAAGATCAACACGCCCAGCGCCGCATAGAGCGCCAGGATGATGCCCAGACCCATCAGGCGGCGGGCGCTCAGCAAGTGGCTTGTGTACGAGCGAACAGACTGGATGAATCGGCGAATCCCGGAGGTGCCGATCGTGAGGTTACGCCGGCGGATCTTGGCCATATCGCGGGCGAACGGTTCCCCGATGCCCAGCAATGCGAACGTCCCCGCGATCATCCACATGATCGGGATGAGTTCCGTCTCAAACACTGGCGGCGGGGAGACGATGGGCATCCCTGGAGCGGGGGGCGGCACCGGCGGCGGTGCGAGCGACATCCCCAGAAACACGAACTTCCCTGCTGCCTGGAGTGCATACAACCCACCAACGCAGGCATAGCTGAGCACCGCGAGTACCGCCGACAACAGCATGAACGACGAGACGGGCACCCGAATCTTTTCGGACTGCGATTTATCCGTTGGCGTGCTCATGGCGTACAGCAGGTACACCACGAGGCCGATCATTGCGATCCAGCCGGCGTCCTGGAGCCAGGATTGCGCCAGTCCGCTGATATTGGCGAACCCGAGCGGTTCGCCCTTGTCGAGTTGCAGGATGCCGAACAGCGCCGACGACATCACGGGTGGAACCTCTCACTTTATGGCCGTTTCGAGTTTCGAGTTTCGTGTTGGGAAACGCGAAACGCCTACTGCTGTTGTTGCTGTTGCCCGGCGACTGCTTCCGTCGGTGGCAGATAACGCCGACCGGGGCGGGCCTTCGACTCTTCGACGATCTTGAGGAACAATTCTTCCAGAGTGGTCGTCGGGTGGCCGACGGATTCCAGGCTGCCGCCGTGCTTCTTGAACACCGCTTCGAGATCGGCCTTCAGTTCCGGCGATTCCTTGACCTGGCTCGCCCGCACTTCGAGGCGCACGGCGTCTTCGAGCAGCGTCGAAACCTTGCCGAGTGTCTGGAGGTCGCCGTTGTAGAGGATGGCGATTCGGTCGCAAACGTCCTGCACATCGTCGAGGCGGTGCGAGCACATCAGAACGGTTTTGCCCTTCTTCCGCAGATCGAGGATGAGGTCCTTCATCCAGCGAGTGCCGAGCGGGTCGAGGCCGCTGGTGGGTTCGTCGAGGATCACCAACTCCGGGTCGTTGATGAGCGCCTGGGCCAGCCCGATTCGCTGCCGCATCCCCTTGGAGTATTCCTTCAGGATACGCTTCTTGTCGGCCGACAGCCCCACGATGTCGATGAGTTCGGCCGCTCGTTTCCGGCGGGTATCAGGGTCGATATTGAAGAGTCGCCCGTAGAAGTCGAGCGTTTCCTCGGCGTTCAGGAAGCGGTACAGGTACGATTCTTCCGGCAGATAGCCGATTCGCTCGTTCTTTTCGACCTTCGCGGCCGGTTCGCCGAACACGAACGCATCGCCCCCGGTTGGGAACAGCAAACCCAGCAGGAGCTTGATTGTGGTGGTCTTGCCGGACCCGTTCGGCCCGAGCAGCCCGAAGATTTCGCCCTTGTGAATGGTGAGATCGAGGGCGTTGAGTGCGGTCTTCTTCTTCCGGCCCCAGAAGTCCCGGTAAACCTTGGTGAGGCTCTGGGTTTTCACGACAACATCGGACTCGGCCATGCGGCCTCCGGAACCCCAGTGGGTGCGGCGAGAACAACGGGGATGGACAACAGGTGCTACGCACCGCCGTGAGAGACGGTTCGCGCATATGGTAGGAACCACGGGGGAGAACGACGAATCATCTGGTGCGAGCCACGGAGTTTACCGTGGGTGCAGGCGAGCCACGGGGTTCATCCCCGTGGGTGCCTGAAGATAGCACACCACGGAGGTAAACTCCGTGGCTCGCTCATACCAAGGCGAGCCACGGGGTTCATCCCCGTGGGTGTTTGGAGATATCAAACTCCACGGAGGTAAACTCCGTGGCTCGCCTGGTCACTTCTTCGACAGAAGCGCCTTCATTTGCTTCACCACGTCGGCGTACATTGGGTCTTCGGCGAGGTTCTTCAGTTCACCCGGGTCCTTGTCGTAGTCGTACAGTTGCACGCCCTTCTTGCCGCCGTCCCATTCTGTATAGCGGTAACGGTCATTTCGCACCGAATACCCCATGAACCACGGGTTCTTGCCAACCGCTTCGCCTGTCACGGTCGGCGTGCCACGGCTCACTTGCGTGAATGCTGGCTTATCCCACTTCGCGGCGGGGTCGTCGAGCAATGGCTTCAGGCTCGTGCCGTCCGTCTTCGGTGCAGGGAGCCCAGCCAGATCCGCGAGCGTCGCATGAAGATCCACCAATTCGACCGTGCGTGAACTTGCCTTGCCGTTCCCCTTCGCACGCGGGTCAAAGATCACCAACGGCACGCGGGCTGAATTCTCGAACAGGCTCATCTTCTGCCACAGACCGTGCTCGCCAAGGTGGTAGCCGTGATCGCTCATAAACACCACGATGGTCTTGTCCGCGAGTTTCAACTGCTCCAGTGCTTCGAGCACGATCCCGACCTGGGCATCCATGAACGTGGTCGAGGCGTAGTACGCCTGCAATGCTTTTTGTCGCAGCGGGTCGGTCAGCTTCGCCTGTTCCGGTTTGGCGCTGCCGAAGGCTGCGGCGGGGGCGCTTTCACTGTGCTTCTCAGGTACTTCGGCCAGCTTGAGTTTGTCGGCGGGGTACAGTTCGAAGTACTTCTTCGGGGCGACATACGGTGTGTGCGGGCGGAAGAAGCCACACGCCAGGAAGAACGGCTTGTCCTTGTTCGCTTCGAGTTGCTTCACGACCTCGGCCGCGATCTTGCCATCGGTGTGTTCGGCGTCGACCCCTTCGGATGCGTGCCAACTCAGGGTTCCCCCGAACCGGGCCGAACCTTTCGCATTCGGGTTGAGCGTGAAGAGCAGATCCTTCTCTTCGTCGTCCTTGTCGCGGCCCCTCGGGTTGATGACGAGTTGCCAGCTTGGTTTGTCGTCCAGACCATCGGTGCCAATCTGAGCGGGTACGCCGTAGTGATAGAGCTTGCCGACACGGCCAACGAAGTACCCACCCTTCTGGAAGGTCTGGCCGAGGCTTTGCGTGTCGGGGAGGTTCTTGCGGAACTGCGTGGCGTTCTCGTACACCTTTGAGGTATCCGGGCGAAGACCGGTGAGGAAGCTCGTGCGGCTCGGATTGCACAGCGGAAACTGGCAATACGCACGATCGAAACGCACGCCCTTCGCGGCGAGCTTGTCGATGTTCGGGGACTTGCTGACGGGGCTACCGTAGCAACCGAGCGTGTTGTTCGTGAGGTCGTCGGAGACGATGAACAGCACATTCATCTTCTCGGCCGCCACGGCCGGAACCGTGAACAGCAGCAAGAAGGCGACAGAGAGGCAGCGTGACATGAGGGCACCGTTCCTGGAGAGAAGTTGGTCAGCACAGCCGGGAATCCAAACCCATTTCGTGATCGTTATTCGAAGAACTTCTTCACTTCGACCGCGAACCCCGGCAGCACTTCGGGAATGGTAAGCGTGTCGGCAGGGCCGAACGTGCGCTGCCAGAATTCGTTGCCACAGACGGACGCGGTTTGGGTCGTTGGGTCGAGTAGTACCACTGCCGAAACCCCGGCATTGAGATAGTCCACGATCTTGGCGAATACCGACGTCCAGGTATCAAACGGAGACCGAACCTCGATCACGAGATTGGGGACGATCGTGAGTGTGCTCGCAGTGACTTCCGCATCCTTGGGGAGCCGGTCGAACGAGATAAAGCAGACATCGGGACCGTACACGCGGTCGGGATCATCCTTGGTAGGCACCTTCACGAATGTATCGTTGATGAAGACGTGGCCCCAGTTGGTCGCGTCCACGAACTGACCGACGACCATACTCGCTCGGTAACAGACCTTCCCGTGCTTTCCGCCCCCGGATATGGGAAACTCCTTCACCTCTCCGTTGATGTACTCGACATGCTCGCCAGCGTGTTTCAGGCCGAACTCCTCCGCAGTCATGCGGTTCGTGGTCGGTACAGGCTGAGGAGGCGGGGTAACGGTCGCATTCATGGGGGTTCTCCTGTGCATGGCAGTTTACCACACACGAAATCTTCATCGCTACCCGGGTCGGCAACCTGTGAAAGTTCACATTGCATCGGTAGGTATAGGGCAGAGGTATCTTGGCGAGCCACGGGGTTTATCCCCGTGGTGGTCTGCATCTCCCAAGACCACGGGGGAAAAACCGTGGCTCGGAAGCAACAAGACCAGGACCTCACCAAACCACCATCCACAACCAAAGATTCCCATGAACCCAATTTCACCCGATACGTTGCTTGGCCAACTGCGCTGGCGATACGCGACCAAGAAGTTCGACGCCACCAAGAAGATCGCCCCGGAGTTGTGGGCGAAACTCGAACAGGCTCCCGTGCTGTCGCCGTCGTCGTACGGGTTGCAGCCGTGGAAGTTTGTCGTCGTCACCAGCCCGGATGTGCGGAAGCAACTCCATCCGGTTTCGTACAACCAGCCGCAGATTCTTGACGCTTCGCATTTGGTCGTGTTCGCGGCAAAGAACCCGCCGACACCCGCCGACGTGGAGCAGTATGTTGCACACACGGCCCAGGTACGCGGCGTGGAGGTTCCCGCCCTTGACGGCTTCAGGAAAATGTTGCTTGGGTCGCTCTCGCGGATGACGGAGAAGGACGCGCACAACTGGGCTGCTCGCCAGTGCTACATCGCGTTGGGTGTGTTCCTCTCGGCGTGCGCGCTGGCGGGCGTCGATGCCTGCCCGATGGAAGGTTTCCAGCCCGAGAAGTACGACGAGATCCTTGGGCTGAAAGCCAGGGGGTTTGGTTCGGTTGTGATCGCCACGGCGGGATATCGCATGCCGGGTGATCCCGCTGCCGCGAACGCGAAGGTCCGGTTTGATGTCAAGGACGTGATCGAACACGTGTGATCTGTGCGATCGTTCTGGATCCTCTCCGTTCCTATTTCACGAGATGTATACATGATGCGAGTCGTGTTATCGGTGTTTGTGTTTGTGATCAGCCCGGCATTGTTTGCTGGGGACTGGCCACAGTTTCGCGGGCCAAGTGGCTCGGGCGTTGCGGACGATCAGAAACCCCCGGTGAAGTTCGGGCCGAAAGAAAACCTGGCCTGGAAGGTTGCCGTGCCGCCGGGGGCTTCATCGCCGATCGTCGTTGGCGACAAGATCATTCTCACCGCGTTCGAGAACGACAAGCTCTACACGATCTGCTATTCCTCGACCGATGGCAAGGAACTGTGGCGGGCCGACGCCAAGGCCAAGCAGATCGAGCCGTTCCACTTCATTCACGGGAGCCCTGCCGCGTCCACGCCCGTGAGCGATGGAAAGCGAGTCGTGTCGTACTTCGGATCGTGCGGCTTGATCTGCTACGACCTCGAAGGGAAGGAGCAGTGGAAGTTCGAGCTTCCGATGGCGGTCACGAACAACGAGTTCGGCAGTGGCACATCACCGATTCTCGCGGATGGCCTCGTGCTGCTGGCCCGCGATCTGTCGAAGGACTCGGCAGTGTATGCGGTCGATCTCGCAAGCGGGTCGCAGAAGTGGAAGACCGACCGGAAGAGTCCGACGTCTTACAGCACGCCGGTGGTGTGGAATGACGGCGGCAAGAAGGTGCTCGCCGTGCCCGGCGCGCTGGCGCTGACGGGTTACGACCCGCAGACCGGCAAGGAACTGTGGGTGCTCGACAAGATGTCGGCCGTCGCCTGCACGACACCCGTCCTGTACAAGGATTCGCTGGTGCATTCGTCGTGGGCACCCGGCGGTTCGGACTTCAAGTTGCCCGCGTTCGAGGATCTTGTGAAAGCGGCCGGCGACGAAAAGCTCGGATACGTGACCAAGGCCGGGGCCAGCAAGACGCCTTTCAAGGACTTCTTCGACAACAACGACCCCAACAAGGATGGGAAGATCACCCGCGAGGAGTGGGATGGCCTGATCAAGTTCCTGGCCAGTGGGCAGAACCGTGCGGTGGCACTGAAGTCGGGCGGCAAGCTCGAACTCGCGTGGACTTACGCCAAGGGACTCCCCTATGTGCCTAGCCCGATCGTGTACCGCGACCGGTACTACCTCCTGAAGGACGGCCCGCTGATGACGTGTTTGGAAGCCACAAGCGGGAAGCCGGTCTACGAGGGTGAACGAGTGAAGGCCGGACCGCAATCCTACGCTTCGCCGGTGGCTGCGAACGGGCACATTTATCTCGCGGGTCTCGATGGCACAGTTGCCGTGGTGGTCGCGGGTGAAGATGCCCCGGATGTGGTTCACTCGGTGCGGTTGATGGAACCTGTCCGGGCAACGCCCGCCATCGCACACGACACGCTCTACGTGCGAAGCGACAAGTTCCTGTATGCGTTCAAGGCGAAGTAGCTTGCTTTCTGAAGCGTGGACGAGGCTCCTGCCGAGCCGTAACCTGCGGCTCGGCAGGAGCCTCGCCCGCCTCGCCCTCCCTCAGATGGGACCCAACCGCCGTGTGCGTGTATGAGTTACACCGGCGGCACGCGGTACGGGGCGAGCAGTTGCAGCACGATAGGCGGAAGCGGTTCGCCGGCCGCAAGGCTCCACGGCCACTGCTTCTCGCCGTTCACGTCCACCACAACCGTCAGCATCTGGTAATCCTGATCCTTCGCCGTCTTCGCGAACCGATACCAGTGGCCGATCAGTTCGCAGAACGCTTGCTTCACAGCAGCAGGAACGGCGCTCGTCACAGTCGCGTACACCACCTGCAGTGCCGCGGCCCAGTCGTCGCGGTGGCCGTCACGCGGGCGGAGGAACGGTCCGCACACCGACTCAATGACGCCGCGTTCCGCGTGGCTCACGTAGGTATCGGCGGAACGGACCGTGTCGCTTCCAAACTGGCGACTCGAATCGACCTTCAAACTCGTAATCGAAGTGACCGGGTAGTTGCGGAGGAACACGAGGCTTCGTCCGGCCGGGTGCGTTTCAGTGAATGTGCCGCTGGTGAATGTGCGTCCAGTGAACTCGGTAATGAACCCGTCGGCCGCACCCAGGAGACGATTCAACAGATCGTCGTCGGTTGTCCCGGAGATGAGGAGCGAGGTCTTCACATTGGCGAGGGTGTCGATCATAGTTTTCAGGGGGTAGGGGACAGATGAGGGGTGAAGGGGTGAGCGGGTGAAGAGGTGACAAATCCCGTTGTTGTCATTCCATGATGTCGCCCGCTCACCCTTTCACCCCCTCATCCTTCACAGGGTCTTCTTCTGCTCGCCGATCAGCACGGCCATTGCGACAGAGGGCGTGTCGCCTTCCAGCGTGGCGGCGTATCGCACATAGCGAGCCGAGCGAACGAACTGGATGACCTGGAGGTTGGTGCCCGCGGTCACTTCGGTGAACTCGGCTCCGTCGATTGGCGCCCAGGAACTGCCGTTGGCGGATTCTTCGATGTATCCCAGGAGCGAATCGGCTGTGAAGCTGCCAACTTGCTGCACGGCGAAACATGGGCCATCGGCCGAGATCATGTCGATCGTCGAACCGGTGGGGGAACTGCTCTGGGTGGCTGGTGCGAGGACAGTCGCCAGGAATGCAGACGAGGCGACGTCGTTCAATGCGGTGGACATGGGAACTCCTGGTGTGGGAAAATGGTTCATCGAGCGGGGTCGCGTCAGCGCCCCGTGTGTTTGCTGTGACCAAACACGGGGCACGGACGCAACCACACGGGGCGCTGACGCGACCCCGCTCGGATTAGCCGATCACGAGTTGATCGCAGAGCACAAAACTCGCGGCATGTCGTGGGCCGGCGTCGATGTGCTGGATGCCGCGCAACACGGTCTGGTCGTTCTGAAGTGCCGTGTCGCCCATTCCGCTGGCGAGGAACTCCATCACGCCCATCCGTGCGACGATCCAGTCCGGGAAGTACCCGAGCAGGATGTACGTGAGCGTGGTACCCGCGTTCTTCACTCGCGTGTTCGATACCTGAGCGGAGCGCACGACCCGTGTGCCGTACAGTTCGCCGGGCAACGCGGCTGGCGTTTGAACCGGACCGCGAAGCATGAACGGGCCCTTGCCATCGCTCGCGGTCACGGCGTCGGCTCGGCGGTTCATCAGTGCCGCGAACATCGCCTTTCGCATGACCCATGCAGATGGCGAATCCACCGCGTCCGGCAGCTTGCTATCCATCAGCGCCACGTCGGCTGGTTGAAACGTGTCGCCGTTGGTGCCGGTGGTGCTCGCAGTGTGTGTGCCGATCCCGGAGTACGTGATCAGTCCCTTGATCTGGGTGCCGCCGGTCCCTTCGAGCATGGCGAGATCGGCCTTGAGCGCCGCGGCCCGTGCCATGTCGTAGCGAACCAATCCCTCGGCGCTGGGGCTGGCGAACCGCAGCAACTCGTTGTTTAACTTCCAGCACACCGAGCTTCTTCGCCTGAAGATCGAGATTCCCCGTTGTCGGCTGGCTCTCGGTGATTGGGCCGCCTTCGCCAACCCAGTACGCACTGCTGGCGGCGGTCAGCTTCGGGAACTGGATGCGACCACCGGGCGGCAACGCCACTTCGCGCGCCCCAGCCGTGGCGAAGACTTCCATGCTGCGTTGCAGGTCGATGAGTTCGCCAAGCAACGGCAATGGCACCAGCGTTCCGCCCGCGATGTCGCTGAGCGTGCCGAGTGCCTTCGCACGGAACCCGGCTCGCCGACCGATCCAGTCAGCTTCATCGGGGTCGAACTTGCTCGCGTGAACCGTCATCTTCTGGTGAAGCTCGTCGCGGAGTCGCTTCCCTTGCGGCTCGAATGCCGGAAGGTGTGCCGACGCCAGCGGCACGAGGAACGATTGCTGCCCGTGGTGGGGCGAGAAGCCGTAGCCCGCGTACAGATCGCGAAGTTGCTGATGGGCGTGAATCTCTTCCTTGGCCTGATCGGGGCCGACATACCCGAGCGCGAACGCGGCTGCCTTCAGCACGGAATAGCCTGCCGAGTCCTGACACACCGGCCCGGCCGTGGCCCACGGAACTCGGCGTTCGACGCGAGTGGCACGTTCGATGGCCGTCGCGGTTTGGTCTTCGATGAACGACACCAGTTCATCGCGTGACTGGAATTTGTCGGTAGCTGGAATGATTGCGGTGGTGGACATGAGTAACCCTCGGGGTTGTGGTAGGTTGGTCGTGGTTGGTCGTCGGGAATGGGCTAGTCGTTTAGCCGCGACGCGAAGCGGAGCGCGGCCTATCGTTCGATCAGTTTGCCGAGCACGTCGCGGGGTTCGGCGATCCCCTGGAGCCAATCGCGGAACGCCACATCGCGAACGAGTCCCTTGTTGATGGCGACCGTCACCGCGTCAGGGTTCTCGGGAATGGGAACCGCCGAGTATTCGAGCAGGTCCCACTCCTCGACGCGCAACGCGGGTGGTGTTCTAATATCCACCACCGGCAAGCGGCGAGCTTTGCGTGGGATGAACCCGATCGACCAGCCACGGAGGATGCCTTGCTCGTAGAGGCGGAACACATCCTCGGCGAACGGCACCCCGCGAGCGAACCGCGTCTCGGCGACAATCCGCCGTGGCTGGATGTCGATCCATTCGCACACGCCAATCGGCGGGAACTGCGCTCGCTGATGTGCCCACAGCACGACGGGGTTCAGCAAGAATTCGTCGGCATTCTTCAGACCGGTGGGAATGACGATGTCGCCACTGCGGTCGGGATCGATGGTCGTGATGACCGAGCGAACGGTGAGTTTGTCGGCGTTCACGGCAAGCGTGCGCGCAGCGGGATCGGCTCTTGTGAGCGGCATGAAATTCTCCAGATGGTAAGTGGATGTGTGGAGCTATCGAAGCAATGGCACGCGGATGAAACGCGGATGAAGAGGATCAAACAAAAGCAAGAAGCAGTTTGATCCGCAGATTACACAGATAGACACAGATTTGAAGACAGACAGGCAAAGCAGAGTTGTGTTCAAAACCCTCTCTGTCTTGGTTTTGAAATCTGTGTCTATCTGTGTAATCTGCGGATCACTCTCTTCTCTGATCCTCTTGATCCGCGTCATCCGCGTGCCATTGCTTCGTCTTCGCCACGCAAATCGCCGGGCAGGATGGGCTTGTCGAAGCGCGGGTCGGGGAACGGGTTGAGGCCGCGCGCTTTGCGGATTTCGTTGAACGTGCGAAGACCGAGGCGTGCGTCGAGTTCGTCGTCTTTGCGGCGCTGTTCGATGATTCGCGGCGAGCAGTCGTTGAAACTCACCGCCACATCCGGGCCGTAGCGTCGGCCGAGATCGCGCGTCAGTGCCTGGCCGATCAGATCGAGCTTTGGCTGGATCGTCCCCTCGCAGAACATCACACGGGCACCGAACCAGATATCGGCACCGAGACCCATGTTCTCGACGACACCCGTGATTGGTGGCGGCACGCGGAAGACCGCCAGGATTTCGTCGCGGGTCATGCGTGACGAGTTGAGGAAATCCATCTCGGCGGGCGTCAGCGTCCACGGGCTGGCCTTCAAGCCCTGTTCCAGCACGAGCGGTCGGTGCCAGTTGTCGCGGCCACTGAACTTCGCCGTCAGCTTCTCTTCGAGCCGCGTCACGGTTTGGTCGGTGAGCGTCTGTTCAGTTTGCAGTACGACACCCGGCTTGGCTCCCGCGAGGAACGTCTGATAGCGCGACTTCAGCAACTCTGTGTTCGCGTCCACCGTGAGGGCGTTCGCTTGCAGCGGCGATAGCCCGTAGTGCGTGTCGAGCGGGTTCGGGTACTTCAGGTGGATGATCTCATCCGGCCCGAACTCCTCGGCAGGCACGCCGGGAGCCGCGACTTCATACGCCTTCACGAAATGCGTCGCATCGGGAACGATCCGTACCCACGGCGTCGGGATGATCCAGATTTCGCCCGGTGCCGTGAGTTGCTTGTCGCCGACCGATTGCGGAGCGATGTACCAGAACGCATTCCCCGTCAGTTCCAGATACACGATCGTGAGATACCACAGTTCCCAGGGGGTGAGCCAGGGGTTCGGGCGATCGAGCAACCGGCAGAGCGCGTGCGTGTGTGGAAGCGCCAGCATCTCGTGTTCGGCCTGCCCCGTGTTGCGGTACAGGAACGGGCGCTGCCGGGCGGCTTCCTGTGCAATGGCGTTCACCGCGGCATACACCCATGAGCGGTAGTTGCGGAGTTGCTCAGCAGGGTCATCGTGCCACCAGCCGGCCGCAGGATACGGCGGAGCGAACACGGACGCGATTCGCTCCGGTGGCGATTTCGGCGGTGCCGGCTTCAGTGCTTTCAAGAGTCGTGTGAAGACGGACATGAGAAGACTCCTTCGGAGGCAAATCCGAAATGTGAAGCACGAAATCCGAAATGGAATCACTCTCACACGGCTTCGGATTCAACTTTCGGATTTCGGATTTCGCAGTTCGTGCTTTCGTCGGGTGGTGCTTGGGGTTCGCCGATGGGGGTCGGTTCATCGACCTTGCGGTATCCCAGGCAGTGAGCGATGTACAGCACCTCTCGCCATGTGGGGTAGCGGCGGCCGGTGCGCTTCTGGAACGATGCGACCGCAATCAAGAACTCGACTTCATCACGGGTCATTTCGGAGCCATCGAGCGATTGCGAGTAAGACGTGTACCCAGCTTTCGGAGGCATGACGGTTCTCTGCCCCCGCAAGTCGGCGTATTCTCAATCTCGGACGGGCAGAAGGGACCGGGCGGGGGAGCCGGGAACCCGGTGGCCTATTCCCCCACCCGGCGGTTGGAGATGAACACGCGAATTTGTCCGTCCGATCACTACTGATACTTTGTACATGTAGTGATATGCCGGACGAGTCGTGTTACGTCAAGTTGAACGACAAGAATTTTCCAGATTGTGCGGGTACGATGAGTCGTGAGCCTGGAACCTTGTGCGGGAGAATCACAATGAAATGGATGTTGCCTTCACTGTTTGTCGTCTGCTGTATCCTGCCCACGGACCGCTGTTCGCTGCCCACGGTGAAGGCGGCCGATCCACCCAAGCGGGAAGCTCCGAAATACGAGACTCGCAAGGACCACGACCCGGACGGGATCGGCAAGTTCTACATGGGTCGCGAGATTGCGCACGTCATGGGGTTCCAGGCTTCCGGCTGGCTGGAACGGCCCGAGCGCGTGAAGGAAGAGGAACCCGAGAAGCTCATCAAGGCGCTCGACCTCAAGCCGGGGATGACGGTCGCCGACGTGGGTGCCGGCAGCGGCTACCACTGCTTCCTGATGTCGCCGCTCGTGGGAGAAAAGGGGAAGGTAATCGCGTCCGACATTCAGCAGGAGATGCTGAACCTCATCACTGCCAAGGCGAAGAAGCGGAATGTCGCGAATCTCGAAACGGTGAAGGGAACGACCTCCGATCCGAAGTTGCCCGCGAACGCCGTGGACCTCATCCTGATGGTGGATGTGTATCACGAGTTCGATCAGCCGTTCGAGATGACGGAAAAGATGGTGGACGCGCTGAAGCCCGGCGGCCGCCTCGTGTTCGTGGAGTTCCGCCTGGAAGACGACAAGGTGCCGATCAAGCTGGTTCACAAGATGAGCGAACGGCAGGTCATCAAGGAAATGGGAGCCTTCACCGAGATGGAACACACGAACACCGTGAAGACTCTTCCGTGGCAACACGTCATCATCTTCACCAAGAAGGAAGCGAAGAAGTGAACGCGACTGCATTGAGGTTGCTGGTTGCTAGTTGATCTGGGCACCGCCCGACTTGTACAGATGGTGAACTTGTATCCACCATCCACGATCAACACGAAGTTTGTGACGCTGGAACCCGGAATCGTCTCTCGCCCGATTTCTCCTCTGGAGTGACACCATGAATCTGTCTGGCAAACGTGTTGCGGTTCTCGTCGAGCAGCAGTATCAGGAAATGGAAGTGTGGTACCCGGTGTATCGGCTGCGGGAGGCGGGCTGCGAGGTCGTGCTGGTCGGCCCCGAAGCGGGCAAGACCTACGCCAGCAAACTCGGCTACCCTGCCAAGTCCGACGCTGCCGCCGCCGACCTGAGTGCCGACAAGTTCCACGGCATCGTGATTCCGGGTGGCTTCTCACCGGACTACATCCGTCGCAGCGAACCGATGCTGAAGCTGGTCCGCGATCTTTTCGCACAGGGGAAGCCGGTCGCCGCGATCTGCCACGGCCCGTGGGTGTTGTGTTCAAGGGTACTACCGCAAGAAAATACTCCGCTCAAGGGTCGGAAGGCGACGTGCTTCCACTCGATCAAGGATGACATCGTGAACGCCGGTGCAACGTATGTCGATCAGGAAGTGGTGATCGATGGGAACCTTGTCACGAGTCGCAAGCCCGACGACTTGCCCGCGTTCATGATCGCTCTGATGGAACTGCTTCGGAAGGGGTGATGTGGCCACCGACTCAGAGTTCTGAGCCGGTGAATTTGGCCCGTGGGGAGGACAAGTTACCAACTCACCCACCACGACATTCACATGTCGTAGACACGACCGCACGGAACAGAACTGCCGATGCGCGACTAAGATTCTCTGAGCCGCAAGCCCGACGACCTGCCTGTGTGAATCTTGGCGCTGATGGAACTGCTGCGAAAGGGTGATCCATGACCGAAGCGGAATGGGAGGGGAAGGCGTCTGACATCTACCGTCTGGCTAAGTCGCTTCACGGAATGGCAAGTGAGCGCAAGCGACGGTTGCTTGCCGCTGCTTGTTGCCGACGGAACTGGCACCTGTTAGATGACGAAGTTTCGCGACCTGGTCTCGAAGTGATTGAACGCTACGCCGACAACTTGGCAACAACCTGCGAACTTGCGGAGACCCATCGGGCGGCTCGCGCGAACGGAAAAGAGTTTGAGAAACTCTGTCAATGGCGGAGAAATACTCGCGGTCCTTCGTCGCAAGCCGATGCACTTCATCGAGAGAGCCTCCAAGCCTACCTCATCGCCTATGCCTCACAGCAAGAGGACTACTTGTGGTGGGTTGTGAACCACACGACAGAGTGTCGGCTATGGGAAGCTGTGGAATTCCAGCGGGCATACGAGCAACAGACGCATGCGAAGTTGATCGAGGAGAGGAAGCGGTGTTCCGCTTCCGATAGCGTCGTCCTGGTCGGCTTACTTCGCGACATCTTCGGCAATCCGTTTCGGCCCGTGGCGTTCGATGCGTCCTGGCGCACGTCTACGGTCGTGGCCATCGCACAGGGGATGTACGACCCACGTGATTTCAGTGCGATGCCGATTCTCGCGGACGCCCTCCAAGACGCTGGCTGCGACAACGACGACATCCTCAACCATTGCCGCGATGCGAACGGCGTTCACGTTCGCGGGTGCTGGGTCGTTGATCTCGTGCTGGGGAAATCGTAGAGCCCGAACGGCTCAGATGTCATCCGGTATGAGGTGGTCTTGTGCGGCATGGCGGACACGAAGAATGTTCACGCTTTGATCGTCAAGGGTGAACAACACGCGGTAAACGTGAGGCCGTTTGCCATTCAACATCACCCGTAGGTTGGTTCCGTGGGCGACTGCTTCGTCGGCTTCGGGCCACTGATCTGCAGCCGTTGCCAAACGCCTGATTGACGCGGTAATGCGAGCGTGCCAGCGGGCTGCCGAGACAGGTGACACACGACGAGAAATGAACCTTGCGATCTCCCGAATGTCCGCGTAGGCACCGGGCTGGAAGTTGACTTGCCGGGACATGCCTTACTCCGGATCGACAGCCGGCAAGTTCAACTCGGCCGCGATTCGCGCCATTGCTTCATCCACTGGAATGCCTTTTTCCCCGGCCTGCATCGTCGCAATTCGTTCCCGCAGTAATGCTCCTTCTCGCTCCCGATCGTAAGGAGCCAGCGGGTGGGGGTATTCAAACACTTCCTCAAGCTCGACTCGCACCCGCGTTCCCTCGGGAAGTTGTGGATTGCCATCGAAAACAACGACCCCGTTCAACACGGTCCCTTCGAGTGCCATGATTCTCGATCCTCCAATGATGCTCTTGATCCTACCCGTCGGCACGCCAAAACGCTACGCTCTCATCGGTCGAGAGCATCGACGGCGGAGGTACGCCCATGAAAATCGTCGTTGTGTTCACCACCGAGTCCCGACACGATTTGCTTCAACTGCTCGCCTCGCGTTTGGAACACGAAGGCGACGCAGTTTCATTCGGGGAGGTGTATCTCGAAGAGATGGAGCAGCAGTTTCTGCAGCACGAGGGGCCACCGCCAGGAGCAACGATCCGGACCGACTGTGACGGCACGGTGTGGTGGTGGAGGTATGTGAACGGCCTCTGGACAGGTTTCACCATCTCCGACCAACAGCGACTCTTCCGACCGACGGTCCGCACGATCAACGTGCTTGCGTTTCGCGTTCGGCCCCCCACGCTCTGATGTCCGCAATCAGTTCTTGCGCCGTCATTGTTGGCCCAGGGTTTTTGAGCCTCCGAGCGATCTCCGCGTCTTGCTCAGGTGTCCACTTCGGCAACACGGCGTCGGCTTGCACAGCAGCGGCCTTTGGCGGGACATGGTAACCGAGTGATTCGCCCTCCGGTGTTTCGACCGGAATCAAACACTTACCACCGCCGTTGATTTCGATTAACTCACGCAAAAGTGCGACGAACACCGCGTGCTTGTCCTCTGGCGACAGGCTCTTGACGTAGTCCACCGGCGACACGGGCGTGCCGTTCGCAGCCGGGAGCGGGTTCGTCGTTGGTGCGATCGTCGCGTTCATGGTGGGTCTCCGTTTCAACCATTATCCTACCCGTCGGCACGCCAAAACGCTACGCTCTCTTCACGACCGCATTACCCTCCCGAGGTGAACGATGTCCTTCTTTCCCGAAGTGTCGAAGATCAAGTACGAAGGGCCGGATAGCAAGAATCCGCTCGCATTCCGTCACTACAACGCCTCCGAAGTCGTCGAAGGCAAGACGATGAAGGAACACCTGCGGTTCGCCGTGTGCTACTGGCACACCTTCCGCGGCATGGGTGGCGATCCTTTCGGTCCCGGCTGCGCCCAGCGGCCGTGGGAAGACGGCACCGACTCGCTCGAAATGGCCCTCAAGCGCGTCGATGTCGCGTTCGAGTTCATCGACAAGCTCGGCGCTCCGTTCTACTGCTTCCACGATCGCGACGTCAGCCCTGAGGGGAAAGACCTCACGGAGACAAACAAGAACCTCGACGCGATCGTGAAGAAGCTGGGCCAGAAGCAGAAGGAAACCGGCATCCAGCTTCTGTGGGGCACCGCGAACCTGTTCAGCAACCCGCGCTTTGTTCACGGAGCCAGCACGAGCTGCAACGCCGACGTGTTCGCGTATGCGGGCGCGCAGGTGAAGAAGGCGATGGAAGCGACCAAGGAACTCGGCGGCGTCAACTACGTCTTCTGGGGCGGTCGCGAAGGGTACATGAACCTGTACAACACCGACCTCCGCCGTGAGTTCGATCACCTCGCGAAGTTCCTCAGCCTCGCGGTTGAGTACAAGAACAAGATCGGCTTCAAAGGACAGTTCCTCATCGAGCCGAAGCCGAAAGAGCCGACCAAGCACCAGTACGACAGCGACTCCGCCGCGTGCATGGCCTTCTTGAAGACCTACGGACTCGACAAGGATTTCAAGCTCAACATCGAGACGAACCACGCCACGCTCGCGGGTCACTCGATGCACCACGAACTGACCTACGCCAGCAGTTACGGCATGCTCGGCAGCATCGACGCCAACCGTGGCGACGAGTTGCTCGGCTGGGACACCGATCAGTTCCCGAACAACCTGTACGAGACGGCGCAGGTCATGCTCGTGGTGCTCGGTCAGAACGGCATCGGCAGCGGCGGGTTGAACTTCGACGCCAAGGTGCGTCGCGAGAGCTTCGAGCCGATCGACCTGTTCCACGCCCACATCGGCGGGATGGACGCCTTCGCACACGGGCTGAAGATCGCGGCCGCGATCCGCAAGGATGGCATCCTGAAGGACTTCGTGAAGCAGCGCTACGCGTCGTGGGACAGCGGTATCGGTGCCGACATCGAATCGGGCAAGGCGAAGTTCGACGAACTGGAAGCGTACATGCTCAAGAAGGGCGACGCGGAGAAGAACACGTCGGGCCGGCAGGAGATGCTGGAGAACGTCATCAACCGCTACCTGAAGTGAGAGGGCAGCGTGACGCCGCAAGCCGCTGAAAGGTAAAACGCGGCGGTTGGTGCGTAACTTGCTCCTACCAAACGCAGCGATCGTGTAATGTGAAATAAGTCCGTCACTCCGGGGTGCGAATCGCCCCGGAGCGGCGGACGTTGCTTGTTTTATCGGGAGGGAGGGCGAGGCTCCTGCCGAGCCTTTTGCGTCTGGCTTGGCAGGAGTCTCGCCCTCCCAAACCCAATTTTTCCCATGAATGGCGGCGGACTTATTTCAATCGCAGTGAGCGTTTCCGTAGGCCACCAGGTTCTGTCCCGGTGCCTTGCGGTCCTGTTCAGTGTTTACACATGTGATCAGAGAGTACACAGCGAGAAATCCGAGGCCGACCTTCGATGACAAACTTCATGGTGACGCGCCTGGCAGCCCCGATCGCCGCAGTGAGCGTGCTGCTTCTGGCGCTCTCTGTGATTGCAGCCTGGTCGATCTGGGATATGCAGGAGCGCGCGAGCGGTCCCATCGCGTTAAGCGTGGCGAGCGTGACAGCAGCGCAGGAGTTGGAGATCAGCACCCGGGAGGTATCCTCGCAGTTCAACCGTTACCTCATCATGCTCGATCGCTCTCACCTGGAACCCGTTCCTGCGTTGAAGGCGAAAACGGCGGAAGCTCTGGCTCGTGCAGAATCCGCCGCGAGCACTCCTGCTGAGGAAGCGTTGATGAAACGTGCTCGTGCGGGGTATGAGCGGTTCTTCGCGGCATACGAGGCGCTCCTCAAGAACCCGCCCAAGCAGGGTATGTATGCGGAGATCATCAAGTTAACGGATAATGTTTTGACTCCGGAGATTCTGAAGCCGGCGCACGAATACCGTCAGTTGAACGAAGCCATGTTGACCCAGGCGAGTGAGACGAATCAGCAGGTGGCCCGGCAACTGGTCATCGGGTTGATCGCGGTCGGGTTGTTCGGTTCGATTGGTGGATTGCTCGCGGGGTGGGTGATCGCATCGGCGGTGCGAAAGAATCTCGCCCGCACGGAACAGCGATTGCGGACGACCGCCGAGGAACTCGATCGTGCCGCGAAACGTGGAAGCGGCACCTCGCTCGCGGCGGTTGTGTCCGACCCCCTGGAGCGGGTGAGCGTCAGCGTGTCGGCGGTGCTCAAACGGCTTCGCGAGACCGAGCGCGACGCACTTCGAGCCGAACAACTGGCCTGGGTCGGGCAGATGGCAGCGGGAATTGCTCACGAGATTCGCAACCCGCTCATGGCCATCAAACTACTGGTGCAAGCTGGAGCGGAGCGACCCGGAGGACCATCGCTGCGACCACGCGATTTCCAGGTGCTCGATGAGGAAATATCGCGGCTCGAACAGATCGTGGCGGGGTTCCTCGATTTCGCCCGCCCGCCACGCCCGAACCCTCGGCAAATGGATGCGACCGAATCGTTGGCCCAGGCGCTTGAGGGTGTGTTGCCACGAGCCGAGTTGCAGGGGGTGTCGCTCTCGCTCGACCGCAGCGCCGGGCCGGTCGTCGTGTCTGCCGACCCCAATCAGCTTCGGCAAGTGTTCCTGAATCTGCTGTTCAACGCGCTCGATGCCCAGCCGAAGGGTGGTTCCATTCAGTTAGGATTGCGACTCGAAGAAGATTTGGAACACGAGCAATCCGTGGTGATGACGGTGGCCGATGCCGGGCCGGGGATTGCCCCGGGGGTCGCCGATCGCATCTTCGAGCCGTTCGTGAGCACGAAGGAATCAGGGCTGGGTTTAGGACTGTCGATCTGCCGACGGATCGCCGAGGGCCACGGCGGCACCCTGAGCGCCAGCGACCGACCCGGCGGAGGAGCTGTGTTCACTTTGAGAATCCCAACCGGTGTGAACCACGTTTCAGCCTGATCGCGCCCGAGAAGCTCGCATAGCCAACCGAATTCTCCGCTCTTACCCCGCGGTGTGATGTGCCCAAGCTGCTGATTATCGACGACGAGGCAAACGTCCTCTACTCGCTGCAAGCCGGACTCGAAACCGACGACCTCACGGTCGTGACCGCGAAGACCGGCAAGCGCGGCCTCTCGCTCGTTCCCAAGGAAAATCCGGATGTGGTGATCGTCGACGTGCGATTGCCGGACATGTCCGGCCTGGAGGTGTTCGACAAGATCAAGGAGATCGCGCCGAAGGTGCCTGTCGTCATCATCACGGCGTTCGCCGCGACCGACACGGCCATCGAAGCGATGAAGCGCGGGGCGTTTGAGTACCTCCTCAAGCCCGTTGATCTGCACCAACTCCGCGAAGTGATGGCCCGCGCTCTGGAACTGCGCCGAATGCAGTCCGTGCCCGCAGTTTTTGATCAACCGGAAACCGAAACACCCGGGGCAGAGAACGAAAGTGGCACCGACCCGATCATCGGGCGATCGGCGGTGATGCAGGAGGTGTACAAGACTGTTGGGCGGATCGCTCAACAAGATGTCACCGTCCTGATCCTGGGCGAGAGCGGCACGGGGAAAGAACTCGTGGCGCGTGCCCTGTTCCAGCACTCGAAACGAGCCGACAAGCCGTTCCTGGCGATTAACTGTGCGGCGATCCCGGATGCCCTGCTGGAGTCGGAACTGTTTGGGCACGAACGCGGGGCGTTCACGGGTGCCGACCGACAGCGGATCGGAAAGTTCGAGCAGGCCAACGGCGGAACCATCTTCCTGGACGAAATCGGTGACATGACGCCCACCACGCAGGCCAAGGTGCTGCGTGTCCTGCAAAACCAGCAGTTCGAGCGAGTCGGCGGGCAGGACACGCTCTTGGTCGATACCCGTGTCATCACCGCGACCAACCGGAACCTCGAAGCAGAAGTGGCAGCGGGCCGGTTCCGTCAGGATCTCTTGTACCGGCTCAACGGCGTGACGATCACGCTGCCACCGTTACGGGATCGCAAGGACGACATTCCGCTACTGGTGGATCACTTCATCCGGGTCGCGAACCGGAAGCTCGATAAACATGTGACGACCATCGCTCCCGAGGCGCTACGGGTGCTCAGCACGCATGGTTGGCCCGGTAACGTTCGCGAGTTGCAGAACGTCGTGCGATACGCGGTGATTCAGGCCGTCGGGGAGGTGCTCACGGTCGAATGCCTCCCGGCGTCCGTTCGCGGTGGTAGCGCTCCGCAGGCTGCCGATTCACCCGATGTCGTGCTGGACGTGCGGAAACTGATGCGAGATTTGCTCGCGTTTGGCAGCCCGGACATTTATCGTCGGGTGATCGCCGAGGTGGATCGGATTGTGCTGGCCGAGGTGCTTCGGCACGTGGCGAATAATCAGGTTCACGCGAGTGAACTGCTCGGTATTTCCCGCACCACGCTTCGTGCAAAGCTCGCATCCGGGAACCCACCGGGAAGCGGCGCGAAGCCACCGGACCCACCCACGAGCACAACGGAATAGAATGAACTCGGCGAGCCACGGGGTTCATCCCCGTGGTGCTTGGAGATGTCGAACACCACGGGGGTAAACCCCGTGGCTCGCGGTGCCGATCACAATGCCTCGGAGCGATTACTTGGACGTCGATCACGAGCGAATTCGCAAGGCTGTTCGCGAAATCCTGACTGCGGTTGGCGAAGACCCTGATCGCGAGGGGCTTCTCGAAACGCCCGACCGCGTGGCCCGGATGTACGCCGAGATTTTCAGCGGGCTTCACACAGACCCGGCGATTCATCTCCAGACGATGTTCACGCAAAAGCACGACGAAATGGTGCTGGTGAAGGACATCGAGTTTTCGTCGTGCTGCGAGCACCATTTGTTGCCGTTCACCGGGAAGGCCCACATCGCGTATCTCCCCAACGGCAAGATCGTGGGTCTGTCGAAACTGGCTCGCGTGGTCGATGCGGTGGCACGCCGACCCCAGGTTCAGGAGCGCATGACGGAGCACGTCGCCGACCTCATCATGACGCACCTGAAGCCGCGTGGCGTTGGCGTGATCGTGGAAGCGAGCCACAGTTGCATGACGATCCGTGGCGTTCGTAAACCCGGTGCGATGACGATCACCAGTTCGATGCGTGGGGGCTTCCTGACCGACCCCGCGACCCGCAGCGAACTCATGTCGCTGGTCTTCGGCGGGAAGTAGCCTCGCCTTTCGTGTTCAACTCGAAACGCGGAACGCGAAGCGGTAAGCTACTGGTTCCAGCATTGTGAATGCACCCTGCTGGGAGGGCGAGGCTCCTGCCGAGCCGTTGGCCTGCGGCTCGGCAGGAGCCTCGCCCTCCCGACCTGGAACTTTACCCATACTGGGACCAGTAAGTGCGTGCTCGACACCAAGCAAATCACTGACGAACTCCGTGGCGTGTTCCGCGGAACGCTCTCCTTCGACGGCCTCACGCGGGGGCTGTATTCGACTGACGGCAGTCCATTCCAGATTACGCCCCTCGCGGTGGCCGTGCCCGAAGACGCGGACGACGTTGCCGGGCTGGTTCGTTACTGCTCCGAGCACACCATCCCGATCATTCCCCGTGGTGGCGGTACCGGGGTCGCTGGCGAGAGCCTCGGCCCGGCGATCATTCTCGATCTCAGTGTGAATCTGCGGCGCATCGGCGAGATCACGGCCGACACGGTCGCGGTCGAATCCGGGGTGACGTGCGCGGCACTGAACGCAGCACTGGCGAAGCACGGGCGGCGGTTCGCCCCGGACACCGCGAGCGCCAACACCTGCACCATCGGCGGCATGGTGGCGACCAATGCCTCGGGTGGGAACGCTTATCGCTACGGATACACGCGCGACCACGTGCTCGGGCTGGATGTCGTTCTCGATGACGGCACATCCGCATCACTGGGAAAGGCCGAAGAATCGAACCCCCAGTTGGCTCCCGCGTCTGAGCGTCTCGAACAGCTCAAGCGGGCGACGGCGCAACTGCTGACCGCCAACAGCGCGATCATCGCCCAGAACCGACCACTCACGACGTTCAACCGTTGCGGCTACCTGCTGCACGACATCCTCACCGCCGACAACCCGAACCTCGCGAGACTACTCGTCGGGTCGGAGGGAACGCTCGCGGTAACAACCGCGGCCACGCTGCGAACGGTTCCGCTGCCCGGCGGAACGTGTGTGATGCTCCTCGGCTTTCCGACGCTCGACGCGGCTGTTCGTGCCGGGATCGACTTGCGCCATTTCTCACCGGTCTCGTGCGATCTGCTCGATCGCCGACTCCTCTCGATCACGCGCCGAAGTTCACCCGAAGGGATTGGCCCGATCCCGCAACCGGTGGGCGCGGCACTCGTCGTCACCTTCGAGGGCGACACGGAACGAGAAGCCTCGGAGCGGGGACACGGCGCAATCGAGACGCTCCGGCACCGGCACCTTCTGCGGGCACTGGCGGAACCAACCTGCACCCCCGAGGGAATCGCCCGCATTCGGGGACTGCGGGAAGCGGCGGTCGGTGGGTTGTACGGCCTCACGCACGGTGCCCGGCCGGTGGCATTCGTGGAGGATGTCGGCGTTCCGGTCGAGAACTTGCCGGCGTATCTCGCGGGTGTGCAAGACGTGCTGAAACGGCACGAACTCACGGCATCGTTCCTGATTCACGCACTCACGGGGCAGGTTCACACGCGGCCGCTGATCGATCTCGATAACCCGGTCGATCGCACGAAACTCTGGCCCGCTGCGGAAGCGATCCATGCCCTCGCATTGTCGCTCGGTGGCACGGTCAGCACGCAGCACGGCACTGGCATCGCCCGTACTCCGTGGGTCGAACGGCAGTACGGTCCCGTGTATGCCGTGTTCCGCGAATTGAAGCGAATCTTCGACCCCAAGAACCTGCTGAACCCGGGCAAGATCGTCGGCCCCGACCCAAGCCGGGAAGCGTGGCCGCTTCGCGCGGTCGTGGGCAGTAGTTCGTTGGATGTTGGGAACGACAGTGGTGATGCGACCGCACGAAGTGGTTCAGCTGATTCCAACCAACACCCCACAACCAACGCCCCACCCCCTCCAAGCCTGTTAGTGTGGCGCGATACCACACCTTCCCAGGAAGCCTCCAAGTGTTCGGGGTGCGGAGATTGCCGGACCGCGAACCCCGCACGACGCATGTGCCCGGTGTTCCGTGTGACTGGTGTTGAAGCCGCGTCGCCCCGGGCCAAGGCGAACATGCTTCGGGTGCTGAACGATCCCGAGGCCGCGACCCCGGACGAGGTGCAGCAGGTCGCCGCGCTGTGCGTGAACTGCAAGATGTGCCGCGAGGAGTGCGACGCCCGGGTGAACATCCCCAAGTTGATGCTCGAAACCAAGGCGGCACTTCATGCGGAACACGGCCTGAGCCGAACCGACTGGGTACTGGCTCGCATGGAAGGCTTCGCGGCGCTGGGAAGCAATTTCGCCCCGGTGATCAACGGCTTGCTCGCTCGTCCGGGTGCCCGCTGGCTGATGGAGAAACTGTTCGGCATCTCCCGACGCCGGCGGCTTCCGGCGTTCGCACTGCGGAACTTCTTCCGCCGGGCACGCGGTGCGGGGCTTTCCCGGAAAGGCGGAAGCCGGAACGCGGAATTCGGAATCGAGCGAGCAGGAGACTCCGCACTCCGCATTCCGCATTCCGAACTCCGCAATCGAAAGGTGGCGTACTTTGTCGATGTGTTCGCGGCGTACAACGATCCGCTGATTGCTGAGGCCACGGTGGCAGTGCTGCGGCATCATGGGATCGAGGTCTACGTTCCGCCGAGGCAGGTCGGGTGCGGGATGGCGGCGCTTGCCGTGGGCGATGTGGACACGGCACGAGACAACGCCGTGCGGAACGTGCGGGTGTTCGCCGATCTTGTCCGCGAAGGATACCGCATCGTGTGTTCGGAACCGACGGCGGCACTCATGCTGTCGCAAGATTACGCAGACCTGATCGACGATCCCGACACGGCGTCTGTTGCCGCGAACACGGTGGAAATCATGGCGTTCCTGGCGGAACTGCACGCGGCGGGTCGGCTCCGCACGGATTTCCGCCCGCTCGACATGACCCTCGGGCATCACGTGCCATGTCACGTCAAGGCATTGCGGACGCCCCCTGCCGGCCCGGCGTTACTGTCGCTGATTCCAGGCTTGCGAATTCGCACGATCGACGTGGGATGTTCCGGTATGGCGGGGACGTGGGGCATGAAGGCCGCGAATCGTGAACTGTCGCTTGCGGCCGGTGCCCCGGTGTTCGAGGAACTGAACCGCCCCGGGTTGCTGTTTGGCTCGACCGAGTGCAGCGCGTGCCGACTACAATTGCAGGATGGCACCGGGAAGCGAACGCTCCACCCGATTGAGTATCTGGCGTATGCCTACGGCTTGCTGCCCGAGATTGAGACGAAGTTGCGGCAACCACTCAGCGACCTGGTAAGCGAGTGACCATGATCGTAAAGGTATTGCTATTTGCCGGCGCACGAGAGCTTGCAGGGCATGATGTCATTGCTGCAAAGCTGATGGTCAATGACACGGTGGCCGAACTCCGTTCCAGGCTCACCCAGAACTTCCCCGCTCTCGCTCCGTTACTCGCCAAGTCCGCAATCGCCGTGAACCACGACTTCGCGGAAGATTCGCGAGTCCTCTTGCCGGGCGACGAGGTCGCGATCATTCCCCCCGTCAGCGGCGGTTGAGCGTATACTAATCGTATGGTCCGGCTCACCCGTGAACCCATCGACTTCCACGCCCTGACCGAATCGGTTCGCGATCCGCATTGCGGAGCCGTGGCGCTGTTTCTCGGCACCGTTCGCGATATCACGGGCGAGCAAGTCACCGTGTGCCTCGATTACGATGCCTATGGGCCGATGGCCGAGAAGAAACTCGCCGAGATCGAGGCTCAGGTACGTGCGAAGTGGCCGGTCGCGCACGTCGCCATGATCCACCGCCTCGGTCGCCTCGCCGTGGGGGATATCAGCGTGGCGGTGGCCGTGAGCACCCCGCACCGTGCCGACGCGTTCGACGCCCTGCGGTTCGCTGTGGATACGCTCAAGGAACTCGTGCCGATCTGGAAGAAAGAGAACGCCCCGGACGGCACCGGGGAATGGGTCCATCAATCCGCGGGGATCGGGTATCGGGGATCGGGTATCGGCCCGAACTCCAATCCGAAGGACGGTCAGCAGTGATGAGTCGTATTCCGCTATCGCTTTCTGGCGATCCCCGATACCCGACACCCGATACCCGGTCGGGATCGCTGACGGATACATTCGGCCGCCGGCATAACAACCTTCGCGTGTCGGTCACGGATCGCTGCAACCTCCGCTGCACGTACTGCATGCCCGAAGACGTGACGTTCCTCGATCGCTCGGAACTGCTGACGTTCGAGGAAATCACGCAGTTCGTGAGGGTGGCAGCGACTCTGGGCGTGAACAAGGTCCGGCTCACGGGCGGCGAACCGCTGATGCGCAAGGGGTTGCAAAAGCTCGTGCGGATGCTCGCCCCGATTCCGGGGATCAACGACATCGGGCTGACGACGAACGGGTTGCTGCTCGCGGAACAGGCAGCCGAGTTGTACGACGCCGGGTTGCGACGGTTGAACGTCTCGCTCGACACGCTCGACCCGGGGCGGTTCCGCGAACTGAGCCGCCGCGATGGGCTGGATCGCGTGGTGGCAGGGCTGGAGGCCGCGAAGCGGGCGGGGTTCGCCCCGATCAAGGTGAACGCGGTGGCGATCCGGGGATACGCGGAACTCGACGTGGTGCCGCTGGCCCGCTACTGTCGCGAGAACGGGTACGAGATTCGCTTCATCGAATACATGCCCATTGGGGCCGAAGTCTGGGAACGGGACAAGGTTTTCTTCGCTCAGGAGATTCTGGATCTGATCGGGCGCGAGGTTTACGCATTAAATCCGACAAAATCAGACCCCACGGCCCCGGCTGTGGACTACGAATACTCTGACGGCGGTGGGCGTGTCGGCGTGATTGCCTCCGTGTCGAGACCGTTCTGTCAACAGTGCAATCGTTTGCGGCTCACCGCTGATGGCAAGGTTCGGAACTGCCTGTTCGCGCTCGACGAAGCCGACGCGAAAGCCCTGCTCCGGTCCGGAACCTCGCCCGATGCCGCGCTGGCTGAGATGATTCGCCGCAGCGTGTGGGAGAAGTGGGAAGGCCACGAGTTCAACACCGCGAAGTTCGTCAAGCCTGATCGCACCATGCACGCAATTGGGGGCTGATGCCCGGCTCGCAACTCTGTTCCGAGAAGCCCGATGGATCCCCGCTCAGATGACGACATCCCGTATGACGAGGACGAGAATGACCCGGTCATTCGGAGTCTTCGCAACGAGATGGTTCGTCTCGAAGCGCAACTCGATCAACTCCTGGCAGCAGACCGCGAGCGGGCCGATGAAATCGCATTGCTGCAAGCGCGGCTCACGGAACTCGAACTGCTCATGCAGCAACTCCGCGAGCGCTATCGCCGAAATGCCCGCATCTATGTGTGGATCGGCGGCTTCTACGGTGCGGCGATCGGCATGTGGCTCAGCTGGCTGATGCGCCTGCTGTGGTGACCCGGCGAGCCACGGGGTTCATCCCCGTGGGGTTCAATTGCCACAACGTCATTTCGAAGTAAGACACGGCGGCAGAATGATCGGAATCGTCATGGGCAGTGGATAAGGTTTTGCCCCCTCACCCGCGACTCGAAGACTCGTCGCGACCTCTCCCCCCGAAACCGGGGGCGAGGTGGGTGCAACTGGTTTCATCTGGTTGCACTGGGTTTGGGTAAGTTGAAGAGAAGACGCTGCGCACCCACCTCGCCCCAGATTTTGGGGGAGAGGTCGCGACGAGTCTTCGAGTCGCGGGTGAGGGGGCGTTACCTTCACCACAACGTTGCACAACCTCACGCATTCCGCCACCGGTTCCAAGCCATGCCCGCACCGAAACTGCTGTCGGGTTTGCCGAAGCCGCTGCTGTTCGGGCTATACGGGGCCGTGGGCGGGTTACTCGGCGCGCTGCTGTTTGGCGAACTAATCTGGTCGCTGCTGAAGCCGCCAGCCGCGTTGCCACCTGCGCCGCAGGTCGCCGTGTCCGCGTCGGCCACGGTGCAGGTGTACGCCAACTCCGAGAACACATTCCCCGTGCGGATCGTTCGCGAGCGGTTCGAGGGGCCGGTGAACGTGAACTTCGGGAACGTCCCCGCAGCGTTCAGCATTTCGCCAGTCACGATCCCCGCCGACAAGACCGAAGGGCTTGCCACGATCGCCGTGAACGCGAGCGCTGCCCGGGGTGAATCCACGCTCAGTGTCACAGCCCAGGCCACAGACAAAGCCGTGACTGCGAGCAGCGAGTTCAAGGTCGCGGTGCTGCCGACACCACTCCCCCCGCCGGCGATCGCGGTAGCGGTTCCCCCGAACATCTCGGTCTACAAGAAGGGGACGGGCAAGTTCACGGTCTCGGTGGCACGCCGGGGGTACGACGGACCCATCGCCGTCGCGGTTGGTCCACTCCCGGATGGAGTCGTGGCGGCACCGGCAACCATCCCCGAGGACCGAACAGAAACCGAAGTAACCCTCACGGCAACCGACTCGGTCTCGCTCGGCATCACGAAGTTAACGGTTTCCCTCGATGCGGCTGCGGCCAGGCTCAAGGCGGAAGCCCCGACGCAACTCGCCGTGTCCAGCCCGCCGATTGCACCCGTGGATATCGTGTTCGTGCTCGATGTCACATCGAGTATGCAGTGGGCCATCGACGACCTGAAGAACGGCATCGGCAAGTTCGCGGACACGCTGGCGAAGAATCAGATCAACTTCCGGCTGGGACTGGTGACCTTCCGCGACCTCAGCGTCGCCAACGAAACCGTGGACGTGATCGAGTTCAAGGACAAGGAAGTGTTCACGGGTGATGGTGTGGTCTTCCGCGAGAAGGTGGGAACGCTCAAGGCGTCGGGTGGCGGCGACATCCCGGAGAGCAGTCTGGATGCGGTCGCGGCGGCGGCAAAGATGCCGTACCGCCAGGGGACGACGAAGATCATGCTGCTGCTCACCGATGCCGCACCGAAGATTCGCGACGTGAGCATGGAATCGGCTAGCGCCGCTGTGAAGGCTGCGGGGATCGACTCGGTTCATCTCGTGATTCAGCGATTCGACCTAGAAGCGTACAAGCCACTGATGGCGGCTGGTTCATCTGAAGTCCCCGGGAAGTACTTCAACCTTGGCGATGTCGTTCGCGGCGACGACGGCTTCGATGGGCTGCTCGAAACCTTCGGCAAAGTTGTGACGGCAGCCGCGTTCGCGAGAAACCCCGATAGCAAGCCGGTGATCGCTCCGCCGCCCGATCCGCCGAAGATCACATCGTCTGCCGCGGCGGCACCGAAAGCCGCGGAAGCCGCCCCCGCACCTGCAATCAAGAGCTTGCAGTCTCGCGAAACCGCTGCGGCTGGAAGCGAGAAGCGCGTCGTGGTGCGAAGCGGCGTCTGGGCCGGGGCCATCGCGGCGCTGATCTGTCTGGCGCTGCTCGCAGGGCAACACCACTACCTGCGGGGCACGCTTCCGGCGCTCGGTGGTATCGCGGCCGGGTTATTCGGCGGGTTGCTCGTCGGGCTGATCGGCGGCGCTGCCGGGCAGGGGTTGTATCTGCTCGCGCCGGATGGAAGCGTGCTCGGCACCGTCTTCCAGGTGCTTGGGTGGACGCTCCTCGGCGGTCTCGCGGGGGCCGGGCTGTCGCCGTTCATTCCGAACATGAAGTGGTATCTCGGGCTGGTCGGCGGGGCGCTCGGCGGTGCGGCGGGTGCGGTCGGGTTCCTGGTCGCCTCGCGGGTCGATGAGGTCGCGGGGCGGCTCGCGGGCGGGTTGCTCCTGGGCTTCTGCATTGGGCTGATGGTGGCCGTGGTGGAAGCGGCGTTCCGCCGTGCCTGGCTCGAAGTGCGGTACGGTGCCCGCGAGACGATCACGGTGACGCTCGGCCCGGAACCGGTGAAGATTGGTGGCGACGCGAAACTGTGTACTGTGTGGGCACGCGGCGCGGCACCGCTAGCGCTGCGGTTCTTCGTTCGCGATGGCAACGTGATCTGCGACGATGCCGTGATGAAACGCGAAGGTGCGGTGCTCGAAGGATTCTCGAAGGAAGTCGGCAACGTGACCGTGACCGTTCGCACCGGCAGCGGGGCGACCACAGCGATGCCATTACCACCGCCGCCCCCGCCATCACCACCGGTGGCCACGAAAGCGAAGCCGTCCCGCGTGACAGCGGACGACGACGATTACGATTCGCTTCCCATGCCGATCAGTCCACCGCCGCCCGTGAAGCCCGAACCCGCGAGGCACGCGGCCGCTCCATTGAGTCTCGACGACGACGAACCGCGACCCGTGAAGAAGCCGAAGCCCGTCGCGCCGCCAGCACCGACGCCACCTGCTCGCCCGAAGGCGAAGCCGCCGGCACCCGCACCCGTACCCGCTGCGGCGAAAGATCCGAACGCCTGCCCGAGCTGCGGTCGCGTGAATGCCGGCAAGCCGAAGCAGCGGTACTGCATGGTTTGCGATAACACGTACTGATGTGCGACCACCAATGGCAGCGCCACAACCCGACACTCCTCGATTGCCCCGGGCAACGTGGTCGCGGCTCACCGAAGATCAACTCCTCACGCAGTGCGAGGTCGATACCTATCGCGCCAGTGGCCCCGGTGGGCAGAAGCGGAACAAGACGAGTTCCGCGGTGCGATTGCGGCACCTTCCCACGGGCTTGCTCGTGATCGCAGAAGAGAGCCGCTCGCAGCACGAAAACAAGGCGATGGCGCTCAAACGGCTGTGGCGAGCGCTGTTCCTGAACCTCCGCGATGATGTGCCGCTGGAAGCCCGCACGCCCGAATTCTTCGCCTCTCATCCCGAGTTCGCACCGGCACGCGGCACCGATGGTCGGCTCCACATATCGGCGAAGAATCCCCATTTCTGGCAAGCGGTCGGTGTCGTGCTCGATGTGCTAACAGCGTGCGAGGCTCGCGTGGCCGACGCCGCGAACCTGCTCGGCACTTCGACGGGGAACCTCATCGACTTCCTGCAAACCGACCCGAAGGTCTGGCAGGAAGCGAACCGCATCCGAACGCTATTCGGGCACAAACCCCTGCGGTAGTGCCGATCACTCGGGCTTCTCGGGCCACAGGCGGGCGAGGGCGGTTGGCTTGAACCCCGCCGTGCCTGCCTTCACTGCAATCACCACCTCGTGGACGTTCCCACGAGCCGGTGCGATCGACTTCAGTGTGCCGACCACTGCTTCCGCAGTTGGTTTGCGGTCCACCGCCGCCGGTACCACTCGCACGTTCTGCCCCGCCTTGAGCCGCTTCGCGAAATCCACAGCCTCAGGAAACAGCGTCAGTTTCAGCGTGGTGTCGTCGGCCGCGTCCACGTAGCCCGGCAATCCTTCTGTTTCCATGCGCTTCGCGTGAACGGCTTGCTGCTCGGTGCGGAGCAGGTCGCGGCTTTCGTCGTCGAGGAAGATCTCCCAGCACACGCGGTTCTTTCCCTTACCAAGCCCGTGTGTTTTCGCGAGTAGCTTGTCGCCAACCTTGATGTCCGCGAAGGCCGCGGGCTTTCCCTTCTTCCAGTACCGCGTGTTCGCATCCGTTTCGAGCACGAGACCAGTTTGCCGCGTGAACGACTTGTCTGCGTTTGCCTGCGTGAACGTGATCTTCCCCGCCTTCGCGTCGATCTCGTCCACCCAGTAGTATTCCTTGTGCCCGGCCTGGAAGTTCATCTCATCCTGGATGTACGTCAGGTAGACCCATTTCCCCTCCGCATCCTCATGAAGGCGAAAGATCGCTCGCTCGCCGACCTTGAAATCCTGCAGATCGCCACGGGCGGCGTGGTGGAGCAACTCGGCGTAGGGCATCACGGTGAAGGGCATCACCGTATCATCGCCTTCATTGCGAAAGGTGCCGGTGCGGGTTTTGGGATCGATGCTGACGAGTTCGCCCCAGATGCGCCGCATCTTCTCGGTGGGAATGATGACCTTCCCGGGAGTGATCTTGGGGATCGGTTTATCATCCGCAACCGCGAACGCGGCCAGCAGGAGCAGGAGCAGGAAGCAACGCATCTCTCAGCCCTCGGTTTGATCGGTTGTGTTCGGAACTGGCGAGCGGGGACATAAGGCAGGATGCGGGAAGAGAAGCACCAACGCGAGCGGCGCACCGTAAGGTCGCCAGTTAAAACAACCGGCGACCTTACGATGCGCTGGTCGCCGTTCCCAGATGTGTTGAAGGAATCCAGTCATTTCTGTGGGAGTCGTTTCAACGTTTCGCTCGCTTCCTCGGTGATCCTGGCTCCTGGTGCTCCGGCCGCAATCTCGGCCAAAAGTTTCCGGGCATCGGGGCTACCGAGTTGCTCCAAGAACATGATCTGCCTGATCTGGGGTTCGAGGTACGGCGGAACAGCGATTTGATCGACCTGATCCAGGATGATCGTGAGCCGGTTCCGCAGTTCACCCGGTTTGGACTCCTTCAACAGTGTCCGAAATAGCGGCTCGAACGTGAAGACGGAACCGTGGAGGTGCAGTGTCATTTTGTCCCGCACGTCGGGGTCATTGTCTTCCAATTTCTGGATCATGGCCTTGGTGCGCTCAAGTTCTGCCTGCGGCATTGGACGCAGCTGCTCCCTTGCAATTGCTATCGCTTGATCGGCGCGACTGTTTAGCGTCCGAACGCAGAACGCTCGCCGGAACTCATTGCGGGAAGACACGCCATCCCACAGTAACGCAGCGTCTGCTGCTGTCCAATCACCCTTCTCCGGTACAGCACGGGCCAACTTGGGGAACCGGGTGAGATACACGGATAAGGTGCCATTATCGGTCCGGATCGCGGTCGATTCAGCGATCACCGCAAGGGTAACTCCATCGGGTGCAAGCATGACGTGCGAACACTTCATTGCCGGAGCCTTGAACTCGGGGCGGTACTCGCCACGGATCATGTCGTAAATGCCGAACTCAGGCGGCGAGCAAACGGCCATGGTTCGCCCGTTTGGAGACAGCACGCCTGCAATTGGCCAACCCTCTCCGAGGCCCGGAACCCGAGCCGATGGAGCCTTGGCGTTGATCCCAAGTCGCCACACATGCATGAACGGTAGTCCACCGTGACTTGGGTACCCGTCGGCAACAAGAAGTCGGTTGTCCTGAGACGTTGATCCGCCGGTCCTCATCCCATATCCGACATTCTCCTTGATGTCGGGGAAAATCAGGTTCTTTCCGTACCTCAGGTTCCACGCTTCGACATTGAGAAGGTTCGCTCCAGTCCGCGTATTCCACACGCCGAAGTGAGCCCCGGAAGCCATCGTAATGAGTTGCCCGTCGTGCCCGAATCGGCCGGTGTTGCAAAGCTTGGTGTCATCCTGGTGGAGCAGACTGCCGTCCTTCGCATCCAGTAATTCCAGACGCCCGTACGGAGCACCGTATCCCGCAGCGGCGATTCGTTTGGCATCGGGAGAGATGTCGAGGAATGGCCCATTGGCACGGGCCCATTCCTTTGTCTTTCGAAGAGTCAACTCGCGGATTTGCTTTCCATTTTCGGTGTCCCAGAACCGCACGATTTCGTCTCCGCTGCCGGCCCGTCCGGAAACCAGAGTCTTCGAGTCTTCGCTGAACGCCATCCGAACTCCGTGCTTCTTATCCGGCAATCGCATTCGAGTAATGAATTTCCCAGTGTCAGCGGAAGTGATGTAGATGTTCTCTTCGCCCGCGGTGGCGATCAGTTTGCCATCCTTGGAGAACGCGAGGACATCACTGGAACTTCCATGTGGTAGTGGAACCTCTCGCCAGGTTAGTGATCGATCGGGAACGGCTGGGTTATCCTCGATCGGCAAATCAATCGGGGGAGGGACTACTTCAGGGAGTGGATCCGGCTTATCGAGAGTTCGGTTTGCTGGCTCGACGATTCGGCGAGGTGGACTCTCGCGGACCGGCGGAATCTCTCCCGGTGGGAGTGGTGGCCGAACCACAGTGTCGGGTGCGACCCGTTCACGACCAGTCGGCACCCGGTTTCTGTTTGGCTGTACACCACATCCGAACATCGGGAGCAAGATTGCGGCCGACAGGATTGCCTGCAAAAAGTGTTGGCGGAACATGGTTGTCGTCCGAGTTGGCAGCGGAACATCGGCTTATGCCGGAAGTGGTTCCGCTGCTATGAGAGATTCCGGGGGGGGCACCCACCCGGAATTATCCTCAGAATACTCGTGCGATGCAACCAATTACGCCTTGATGATGTCCTTCACGGACATGCCACCGGGGATCATCGGGAGCACGTGCTCCTGGTGCGGCACATGCACGTTGAGCAAGTATGGTCCCTTGCTCTCGATCATCTCGATCAGAGCCGCATCGAGGTCCGCACGTGCGACGATGCTCTTGCCCTGCACGCCGAAGCCCTCCGCGATCTTCACGAAGTCGGGGTACGGTGCCTTGTCTTCACCTGCGCCGAGGTAGGTGTGGGCACGGTTCGAACCGAAGAACCGGTCTTCCCACTGCATCACCATGCCGAGGTGCTGGTTGTTCAGCAGCAGCACCTTCGCCGGGATCTTTTCGGCGTGCGCCGTGGCGAGTTCCTGGACGTTCATCAGGAAGCTACCGTCGCCGTCGATGTCGATGACGAGGTTGTTCGGGAACGCGACCTTCGCGCCGAGCGCCGACGGCAGACCGAAGCCCATTGTGCCGAGGCCACCGCTGGTGATCCACTTGCGTGGCTTGTTGAACGGGAAGAACTGAGCCGCCCACATCTGGTGCTGGCCCACGCCCGTGGTGATGATCGTGTCGTCCAGTTGCTTCCGGTCGCGGAGAATCTCCCACAATCGACGGATGGCGAACTGCGGGATGATATTCTTGCCCGGGTCCGTGAACTTCAACGGATCGGATTCACGCCAGGCGTCGATCTGCCGCCACCAGTCGCCATACCGACCACCGCCGACCAGGTCGGCGTTCTTCTCCTCGCGGAGCAGGGCGTTCAACTCGGACAGCGCGAACTTCACGTCGCCGTGAACCGGAATCGCGGCGAACTTGTTCTTGTGAATCTCGCTCTTGTCGATGTCGATGTGGACGATCTTCCCGTGCTTGGCGAACTCCGTGAGTTTGCCTGTCACGCGGTCGTCGAAGCGAACGCCCAGCGCGAGGAGCAAGTCGGCGTCGTTCACCGCATAGTTCGAGTACACGGTGCCGTGCATCCCCAGCATCTGCAGGCACAAGTAGTGATCCGAGGGGAAGTTCCCCAGACCGTGAACCGTGAGGCCAACCGGGATGCCGGTGAGTTCGGCGAACTCTTTCAATTCCGCCGCCGCACTGGCGTGCGTGACGCCGCCACCGGCGTAGATGAACGGCTTCTTGCTGGCACGGATCGCCGCGATGACCGGTTCGAGTTCGGCGCGGCGAGCCTTCCGCATCGGCCGGTAGCCGGGGAGATCCATCGCGACATCCCAGTTCGGGATGGTCGTGTTTTGCTGCACGTCCTTGCAAACGTCGATGATGATCGGCCCGGGGCGGCCGGTGGTGGCGATGTGGAACGCCTCTTTCATCACGCGGGTGATGTCTTCGACCCGCGTCAGAAGGTAGTGGTGCTTCGTGATTCCACGGCAGATTTCCACCATTGGGGTTTCCTGGAACGCGTCGTTCCCGAGAACCTTGGTGGACACCTGCCCGGTGATGGCGATCATCGGGATCGAGTCCATCTTCGCATCGGCCAGGCAGGTGACGAAGTTCGTCGCACCGGGACCGCTGGTGGAGACGCAAACGCTGGCCTTGCCGGTGGTGCGGCTATAGCCGTGCGCCATGAAGCCGCCGCCCTGCTCGTGGCGTGGCAGAATGGTGCGGAGTCGGTCGGTCACCTTGGTAAGCGACTGGTGGATCGGCATGCTCGCTCCGCCTGGGTAGGCGAAGACGGTATCGACACCCTGGCGAATGAGAGCCTCGACAAGAATATCTGACCCGCTCATTGGGGTGCCGGTGGGAACGGAACTGGGGGTCGAGGTCTGTTCGGCCATGACGACGGAATCCTTGGAGGAGCCCTTTGGGGTGGTGAGAGCCGATGCGTGTGCGCATCGCCTTATAGTTTACGGAATGTTGGCCCGACCGGAAGCGGCCAGCGCGAAGTTTCCGGGAAGCGGGTCAATTGGGGGGGGCCCCGGTGGGGCGAGCCGCGCCGAGGGCCGTCGCGTCGAGATCGAGTCGGTAGAGGACCTGGTTGTAGTTGTACCGGGGCGTCTTCGCCGGGTTGCCAGAGAAGTCGTTGGTGTAAGTCCCCTCGAAGTGGATCGTCCGCCCGCCGTCACGGTCGAGGAAGGCGTGGTGGCACACGTTGTAGAACGTCTGCCGGTCGTGGGTGGCCACCTTCACCGCCCTGGCGAACGGCCCGGTGGGGTGATCGGCCTCGGCGTACCAGACCTCGCCGAGCTGCGACGTGCCGTCGATCTGCCCGGCGAGCAGTACCCACCGCTTGCGGTACTCGTTCCACCGCACGGACCCGCTATGCAGCGCGACGCGTGCGCGGACCTCATTGGGGTTCGCGGCATCAGCCGGGTAGAACCGTGCGTGTTGCGGTTTGATCTTGCCCGATAGCAGCAGACTGCGTTCGGTCTTGGAGTTCAGCGGCGGAAGTTGCTTCTGCCAGTGCCAAGTTGGCACGCCCGCTGGCCCAATCACCGGCAGCCGCCTCTCATTCAGGCAGGTGAAGGCTTCGTACTTCTCGGGATCGAGAACGTCTTTCAGGGTGGCGGGAACGCGGACATTCGGGGTCGGGCTGCCGAACAGGAGCCACTTGGTGCCGCCCTCCTCGAACGTGATCGGGTGACCGCTCGGCCGCCGCCACGTCTCCTTCAGCGGGAGTTCCTTGGTCGCCGCGAAGATCGCCTTCTCGTCGTCGAACACCGCGACGCCCTGCTCGAACTCGCCCTCCAGCCCCTTGCGGCGCGAGTAGTGCGCGACGAGCTTCTCCGCCCCGCGTTCGTCGGGCACGACGACCGGGGCGAACACCCACACGACCCCCTCGGGCCGCTCGGGCAGCGGCATCATGGCTCGCGCGAACCCGGACTTCGGGTCCACGAAGTAATCGAAGGCGATGCCACCAGCGGGATCGGACTTCTGGTCTTTGGGGTCGAACGTCGGGGTGGTCGCCCCGGCCATGCGGAACAGCCCGAGCGGGTAGTCCATCCGCTGCGTGTCGCCCCAGAACCAGTACACCTTCCCCTTGTAGACGGCGGCTTGTACCGAGTCCTGCCCACCGACCTTGCCGGGGTTGAGCGAATCCGACAGCGGCACCTTGTGGCCGAGCAACACGCTGTCGCGGTACAACCCCTCGCCAGTCAGTCGGCACAACCGCTCGGCCACGTTTCGCCGTGTGATTTTGATCTCGGCGACCGCTCCGGCCTTCGGGGTGACCTTCGCCCCGGCGATCCCGAACCCGTCCTTCTTCACCTCGTACCCATGACTCCGAACGGTGAAAAAGACCTCGCGGCCCATCAAGCCGGGTTCGTGGAACGCGACCCGCCCCGCGTTGTCGGTGACGAACGTGAGGCCGTTGACCGTCTCCAGTTCGGCCAGCGGCACACCCCGCCCGGTGGCGGCATCCAGCACCCGGATTTCGGCATAGTGTTTCGCTGGGGCGGTTTCGGCGGGAGGGTCTGCGAGTGCCGCTAGTGGAAGGAGCAGGACCATCGCGCCAAGGCTGATTCTCTTCATGGAATGTACCACCGATCGGGGTAATAGGAACCGCCGATTCGTGACTTCCGCGACCGGCCTGCGAGTGACCCAAGGCTCAGATCGTATCTTATTCGTGTTGAATCGAAGAGTTGAAAAGCGGGAGTGTATCGGAATCGAACCGACTGGGGGCGTTGTTCACACCCCCCACAGGTTTTGAAGACCTGGGCCAACACCAGTTGTGCAAACACTCCCAAGGCTTGTTGTGGGTCGTTCCCCTCACGTTCGCTTTGTAGGGAGCATGGAGCGGTCAGGCCTCAACTCGGTTGAACTTACCGATTCGCTCCAACTCCTTCACCACGTCGGCAGCGGACTGATAACGCTCCTCGGGCCGTTTGGCCAGCAGTTTCAACACCACGCCCTCGAATGTGTGTGGAATGCCTATCTGGAATGTCGAAAGCGCGGCCGGCGTGGCCGTGCGGATTTTCGTGAGAGTTTCGACAAGAGTCGTGGCCGCGAAGGGCGGTCTGCCCGCCAGAAGCGCGTATACCGATGCACCCAGCCCGAACAAGTCACTCCGCTCGTCAACCTCGGACGCGATTCCACGAGTCCGTTCCGGAGACATATAGTCCACATCGCCAACCAACTCGCCAGGCTTGGTCACTTGCTTCGCCAGTGCTCCTTCAAGCGCCTTGGCCAGTAGCAAGTCGCCAAGTACCGCCTGGTTGTCCGACGCCCGAATGATGATGTTGGGTGGGGCCACGTTGCGGTGAATCACACCCTTCCCGTGAGCGTATTCGAGCGCTCGACCGATCTGGGTCGCGACCTTGAAGGCGACCTTCCAGTCGAGCATTCCCGCAATGCCGATCCGATCGATGACAGCCGTGAGGCTTTCACCCTCGATCAGTTCCATTGCGGCCCAGAGGTACGGCCCGCTTTTCCCGGCCGAGTACAGGCTCACGAGGTTTGGGTGCCGCAGCGGCAACATGGTCTTCATGGCTCGAACAAAACGCTGCTTCTCTTCGTTGTCCTGGCTCAACTCTGGTCGCATGACCTTCAATGCAACCTTGGTGCCGTTCTCGGTGTCGATCGCTTTGAAGACCATGCTGGATTTACCCCGGCCGATCACCTCGCCGAGTTCGTAATGCGCCAGAGTCCGGCCGGAAAGCTCGCTCAACTCCTCGATGGCATCCGTGTCGAGGTCTGCCAATTTCTGCCGCACAGGTCCCACGAGAGTCACATCAGCCGATTCATGAGTGACGAACCGGAGCGACGTATCGCCAATGTGGATTTTGTCACCGGGTTTGAGGATAGCCTTGTCAACCTTCACACCATTGATGAGGACACCACCGGAGCCGCCATTGTCGTTGAGGGTCACGGAGTCGCCGTCGGATCGAATCTCACAATGAAAACGAGAAACGCGCGGATCGGCGAGGGTGTAGCGTGCATCATTGTGTCGGCCCAGGAAGTTGCCTGAACCGCTGAGGATCACGAAGTGCTTTCCGACGTCGGGGCCTGCGGTAATCTCGAGACGAGGATAACTCATACTGGATCCAATCTTCCCGTTCGGTTGCTCTCGATAGCCTGATGATAAATGGTCAACGCCAGCAGACCAGAAGGCAGGGAGAACGTCAACCCTCTGTGCATGGGTTCTCCCCCCGGAAGTTCAGTGTGAATGGAATTTCCTCGAATTCTCTCGACAATAGGCTGCGACAATGGCTCACTGAATGGCCGCCTCCTTTGGGGTACTGCGATGACAACCGACGCGGGCCGGATTCAGGCCATCGTGAAAGTACTGTTGGAAATTCCCGATGCTGCCGCCCGGGGCGATGCCCTCGATCGGGAGTGTGGGAACGATCTTGAATTGCGGGGGAAGATCGAGACATTACTGCGCGAGATGATTCCTGCTGGGACTGCTGTGTCTCACATCTCTGGTGCCATGACAGGCGGCACGAACGGGCACCAGCCCAAACCCATCACCGTGGCCGACTCGCGCATCGACAACGCCGCCACCCTTCCCCCGAGAGTCGCAGTTACCACCCCATCAGGCGACGGTGCGGCAGTCAATGGTAATGACGCTGCGCGGGGACTGCTTTTGGCAGGCCGATATCGACTCGGCAAAGAGATCGCACGCGGGGGAATGGGCAAAGTTAACTGGGCAACCGATGAGTTGTTCAATCGAGAAGTCGCGGTCAAGTTCCTGCTCGCATCACCGCTGGAAGCACCCGACCTGGTGAAACGGTTTCGGTACGAAGCCCAGGTAACGGCACGCCTCCAACACCCCGGAATCCCGCCCGTCCACGATCTCGGTACGGACGAAAACTCACGACCGTTCCTGGTCATGAAGCTGATCCAGGGGCACACACTTCAGAAACACCTGCATGACCGCAAATCCCCGAGTGATGAGCTTCCGCGCTGGATTCAAGTGTTCGAGCAGGTCGCAAAAACAGTGGGCTTCGCACACGGCAAGAACGTGATCCACCGGGATCTGAAACCGCAGAACATCATGCTGGGGGTATTCGGCGAAGTGCAGGTCATGGACTGGGGTCTGGCCAAGGAACTGGGCAGTGACCGCCCGGAACCGGCTCATCACCTGCGAGCCGCCGCCGGGGCGGATGCCGTAACGCGGGCCGGCCAGATACTGGGAACCCTGCAATACATGGCCCCGGAGCAAGCACGCGGCGAGGTGGATCAAGTCGATGCGCGGGCGGATGTGTTTGCCCTCGGCGCGATCCTGTGCGAAATCCTCACGGGAGCGCCGCCCTATCAGGCCGAGACCGAAGTGGGACTCCTGTGTGCGGCCGTGGAAGCGGATCTCGGAAAGGCCCACGCTGCGCTCAAACAGTGCGGTGCCGACGAAGAGTTGATCGCGCTGGCAATCCGATGTCTCTCGCCAGCGAAGGAAGATCGACCGGCCAACGGAACCGAGGTCGCCGATGCCGTGGCGGCTTACCGGGTCGGCGACGAAACCGGGCTGCAAGATGATGGTGTGTCCATCACCGACTCGGGTGGCCACGATGTATTCGCCGAAACCGCGTTCAACTCCGACCGCTCAGGGGAAGTCATCCAACTGTCGATGGACCCCGACGAGACCACTCTCCCCCCAGGAGTAGCGCCGTTACCATCAGCCGAGTTCCCGTTCCTCGCACCGCCACGACAGCCCAATGAGCTCGGGTATCTCGGACCATACCGCGTTCTGGGTGTGATCGGTGCCGGCGGAATGGGAGCAGTCTTTCGAGCGGAGGACCCCACACTTCGCCGGCAAATCGCACTCAAGGTGATGCTCCCCGAGATGGCGCGGGATCGCACGGCGAAGGCACGCTTCCTTCGCGAAGCTCGTGCTCAAGCCGCCGTCGAGCACGATCACATCATCGCCATCTATCAAGTTGGTGAAGAGGGTGATGTGCCCTTCATCAGTATGCCGCTGTTGAAGGGGGAAACGCTCGCCGATGCACTCAAGGCCACCCCAGTGTTGCCGGTCGGCGAGGCAGTCCGCATCGCTCGCGAGATGGCGTCTGGGCTTGCTGCTGCCCACGAACAGCAACTCGTCCACCGCGACATCAAACCCGCCAACATCTGGCTGGAAGGCCGCTCGCGTCGGGTGAAGATCCTCGACTTCGGCCTGGCTCGAACCACGACACAGGATGCCGAGGGTGGATTAACCGAAACGGGCTTGGTCTTCGGCACCCCGGCGTACATGAGTCCCGAGCAAACCGCAGGTGAAACGCTGGATGGCCGCACCGACTTGTTCAGCCTGGGGCTTGTTCTCCATCAGATGCTCACTGGTCGGCAGACCTTCACGGGGCGCAACGCAACCGCGATCCTGGTCGCGGTGAATTCACACAATCCCCCGCGGCCGTCGGAGTTGAACCCCCTCGTGCCGGCGGATCTCGATGCTCTGACGATGCGATTGCTCGCGAAAGACCCCGCCGGTCGGCCGGCTTCTGCCGAGGCGGTGGCCGAGGAATTGAGTGCGATCGCTTCACGGCTGGGCCGACTGGCGGACCTTCCGGGGACAGCGACTCCTGTGTCCGGGCCGCCAAATCAGAGTGGGTGTACGTCGGCCGAGGTGACCGAAGTTGCGATGGCATCCCCGACCGAATCGATCCCGAGCCAGACGCCTTCGAGCCCGTTTGTTGCAGATGCCGATGCACCGATCCGAAGTCGCAAACCGTGGTACATCGCGGGGGGCCTGTTCGCGCTGCTGATCATCATCGGCATTGTCGCTTCGATCGCAAATGGCCCGACCACGAAGAAAACGCCTGACGGTCAACCGTTACCGCCGCTACCGCAGCCGCCGCAACCGCCACCCAACGGGGTCGCGGAACTCCTCGCCTCGCCCGACTGGGTGTGGGGCGTGCCGGAGAACCTCGGCCCAGGAGTGAACACCGTGGGCCGGGAACTCTCCCCGACCCTTACGTCCGACGAACTCACCATCGTGTTTGCGCGTAACCAAAACCTGTGGATGAGCCGACGCGGGAGCATCAAGGAACAATTCGGGAAGGCCGAACGGTTGCCCAATTTGATTAATAACACCCAGATCCGCGAGGAGTGCTCTATCTCGGGCGACGGATTGATGTTGGTGTTCTCCTCGTCTCGCAATGGAACTACACATGGCGAGATCAGGATAAGCGAGCGGAAGTCCCTTGCTGAGCCGTTCGGTGATCCCGTGCGGGTTCCCGATCCGGTGAACAGGACCGGGTGGTCGATTACCCCGGCACTCTCGGCCGATGGGCTGTCACTCCTGGTCACCACGACCAAACCCAACACTCTTGGTGGCGGCGACATTGTGATGTACACCCGGAATACTCGCACAGAGGCGTTTGGGAACGAGACCATATTCCCGGTGCCTGTGAACTCGCCGTTTCACGACATCGCCTCGTGGATATCCGATGACCGACGCGTCTTGATCCGTACCAACATGGACACGAAGCTGACTCGGTTCCACACGCGAGCTACTGCAGATGATCCGTTTGGCCCGCCGCAGTTGCTCTATGCTCCCAATCCCCACCGCGTGTGGCTGTCGCCGGACGGGATGCGGATGTACTTCCACAGCCGCGAAGTGCCTGGAGGTGAGGGCGATCTTGATATCTGGGTGGTTCACCGCGTTCGCAAGAAATAAAGGCTCTCGGCCAGTATTGAAGGTTATCTGGTGGGGCAGGCATTCGTGCCTGCCTGTCATAGCTTGGGCAGGCAGGAATGCCTGCCCCACCAATCCCAAGACTTAGAACCGGTGGCGGAATGCCCAACCGTGCATCGGACTTGAGAGAAGGTGTTTCCCCCTCACCCGCTCCTCGAAGACTCGGAGCGACCTCTCCCCCCGAAACCGGGGGCGAGGTGGGTGCGCTTGGTTTGCTCTGAAGGCAATGGGATTGGATACGCTGAAGAGAAGACGCTGCGTCCCCACCTCGCCCCCGGTTTCGGGGGGAGAGGTCGGCGAGGCTTTGCGAGCCGGGTGAGGGGGGAACACCTTAACCAGACCCTGCCACAATCTCACGCTTTACGCCGCCGCTTCTTAATGTGATTTGGTGGGGCAGGCATTCGTGCCTGCCTGTCATAGCTTGGGCAGGCAGGAATGCCTGCCCCACCAATCCCAAGACTCTATGTGGTTTGGTGGGGGGAAGTTGCCTTGCGCTTCACATCTCGCCGGTGGGAGGGAACAGCGAACGCAGGAGCCTCGCGGAGAGGTCGTACTGCGGGGTGAATGCCAGTTCCACCGCCGCCACCGGGCTGACGCCCACCTCCATCGCCTTCACCCAACCGAGATGGTGACCATCCAGAAACGCACGGATGGGGCGCTTGCCGGTTTCGTCGAGGCTTGTGATCTTCACGACTGCCGAGTCTGGCAACGCGACTGGTTTCCAGAATCGCGGATGGAACACATTCGACCCCGCGAGCGTGAGGACCGGCGAGGTCAGGGGCATCGGTGTCGCACCCATTGCGCGAGCGTAGGCACTGGAACCGGCTGGCGTCGCCACGAGTAACCCATCGCCGATCACCTTCGGCACCTGAGTTTGGCCGTCCACATCAACCCGGAGCCACGCGGCCTGCCCGCTATCACGTTCCACCCACGCATCGCTGTACGCCAGCCCACGAATGATGGAGCCATCAGGTTTCGTGGTCTCCACTCGCAACATCGGCATCCGGTACACGACCAGTTCCGTTGAAGAGAGGTCGCCGGGAAGTTCTTCGTTCATCAGGAAGCCGAGCGTGCCCGCATTCAGTCCAAGGAATGGCAACCGCAGCCGCCAGTGTTTCCGGATTGCCGCGAGCATTGTCCCGTCGCCACCCAGAACCAGAATCGCATTCGGGTCGCTGCTCTCGAGGTGACGAAAGCGGTCTGCCCCCGCCCGGGATTTCGGGTTCGCCTCGTCCGCGACGATCAGCAGCCGGGGATCGGGGATGTGCAGTCGCGTTTCACGAGGCGATGGGCCATCGGTGAACAGTCGGTATCGACGAATATACGCGGCCACCTGTTCAGGCACCGCGTGCCCGGGGTCATCTCCCATGAATACCCGCAGTCGGATGTCTGCCGTGGGAATGTGCTCCTCGCTCACGGCGACCAACTCGCAGACCGGTGGCAGGTCCGTGGAAGTGGGCGGTGAGTTTGGTGAATGGAGAACCACGAAGCGACTGTTCTTCCACAACTCCTGGCCGTGTGGCCAGATCGTCTGAATCAGCGATTGCCCCGTAAATCCGTCGGTTAAGAAGTCCGCGGAAACGACGTGCCACACCTCACCACGATCGGCGTACAGGGTATCGAACTCGTAATCATTCAGGCTGCAACCGTCGTCCAGATCGCTGTGATCGACCCAAACTCCTTCCAGATTCCGGAACGCGAGATCGGCCATCGCAGCCCGGTGAATGGGATCGGCGTGTTCTCCTTCCGGCCGGTCGCAGCGCGTGCCGGTGATTCGCAGGATCACCTGATCGAACCCCCGCTCGTGCAGCAGTTGGGCGACCTTCCGGTGGAAAGTGGTCGGCGGATCGAAACTGCCGGTGAAGACTGCAACCTTGCGAATAGCCACGGCACTTCTCACACGAGGTGATGTTCCCCCTTCTCGGTATATTCTTGCTCAGCCGTGTCCGCATACATATCCTGGTTCTTTGACCACAAGACCCGAGATTGAACGGCGAAGAGGAATCGCGATGTTGGCTGTTCTTGCCGCCGCTTCCACCCCGGAAAATCTCTCCACCCTCTCTCCTGCATCTCCGTCTGCCGAAGCCATCAAGGGTCTGCTCATCCTTGTGAGCGCGATCATGGGTGGGATTCTGGTGCTGGTCGAAGGCATCTTGATTTACTCACTGATTCGGAGCCGCCGCCGCGCCGGAACAGGGGAGGTGGAGCCTCCCCAGGTTTACGGAAGCAAGCCGATCGAGATTGCCTGGACAGTCGCACCAGGGATCGTGGTGTTCGTGCTGATTCTGCTCGTGGGCCGGGTGTTGTGGGAGGTTCGACCCGATGCCGACAAGCCACCGCCAGGAGCCAAACCGCTCTACGTGACTGTCGTGGGCCATCAGTGGTGGTGGGAATATCGGTACGACACCTACGATGGACGGGAACTCGGCATCACCACGGCGAACGAACTGCACATTCCCGTGAGCGAACCAGGGCAGCCCGCCCGACCCGTGTACCTGAATCTTCAGTCGGTGGATGTGTGCCACAGTTTCTGGGTGCCCCGGCTTGGAGGTAAGACCGACCTGCTTCCAGGGCGGGCGAACTCGATGTGGCTTCAGGCCAATCAACCGGGATTGTTCCTGGGACAATGTGCCGAATACTGCGGCACTCAACATGCGAACATGCTGATCCGCGTCGTGGCGGAATCGCCCGAGGACTTCGAGCGCTACCTTGCAACCGAGGCGAAGCCTGCGGCCGACCCGACCGAAAAGACGGCCCTGGCGAACAAGGATGTGTTTCGTTCGCTGTCATGTGTGAATTGCCACACGATCCGCGACCGTCAGGATACCCGTGTGAACGGCACCTTCGGCCCGGATCTCACGCACCTGATGGCACGCAAGACACTGGCTTCCGGGATGATCGAGAACACGCCCGAGAACCTGCGCAAGTGGGTGTTCAACCCGAACTCGATTAAACCCGGATGCCTGATGGCCGGCTTCTCACTGAGCGAGCCGGACATGAAAGCCGTGATCGACTACCTGACGACGTTGAAGTGATTTGACCATTCGCGACTCGAATCCAGCGGGGGTAAGCCCCGCTGTTCGCCAGAATCAATCAGGACTCGCCATGGCGACCGCTGAAATCGAGCCTGCCGCAGCCACGACCACGAGCAAGCCGCCGTGGACGGCGATGCTCCATGAATGGCTCGTCACGGTCGATCACAAGAAAATCGGCGTCCTGTATGTGCTGATGGCGGTGTTCTTCCTGCTTGTTGGCGGGGCGGCCGCACTGCTGATGCGCGTGCAACTCTGGGCACCGCAACTCACCTTCCTCAACCCGATCACGTTCAATCAGTTCTTCACACTGCACGGCACCACGATGGTGTTCTTCGTTGGTATGCCGATCCTGATTGGCATCGCGAACTACGCCGTACCGCTCATGATCGGTGCCCGCGACATGGCGTTCCCGCGTATGAACGCATTCGGGTTCTGGACGACCTTCTTCGGTGCGGTGCTGGTGTACTTCAGCTTCCTCGTGCCGGGTGGCCCGCCCGCGATCGGTTGGTTCGCCTACGCTCCCTTGACCGAGAATTCATTCGCACGCGGTCCTGGCGTCGATTGCTGGGCGCTCGGATTGATTGTCAGCGGCATGGGCACGACCACGGGTGCGATCAACTTCGTGGCAACAATCCTGTGTATGCGCTGCCCGGGGATGACACTCCGGAAGGTGCCGTTCTTCGTGTGGGTCATGTTCTGGACATCGCTCCAGATCATCATCGTGATGCCGCCGCTGACTGCCGCACTGACGATGTTGGAATTCGATCGCCAACTCGGCGCGCACTTCTTCGACACGCAGGCAGGCGGCTCGGCGTACCTGTGGCAGCACCTGTTCTGGTTCTTTGGCCACCCGGAAGTGTACATCCTCGTGCTCCCCGCGTTCGGCATGATCTCGGAAGTGATTCCGGTGTTCTCGCGGAAGGTGCTGTTCGGCTACGAATTCATGGCGGCGGCAACTGCGGCGATCGTGCTCATCAGCTTTGGCGTCTGGGCGCACCATATGTTCTCGGTGGGGATGAGCCGCACCCTGGATCTGTTCTTCGTTGGCGCGACGTTGTTGGTGAGTATTCCAACCGGGATCAAGCTCTTTAACTGGCTCGCGACCGTGTATGGCGGGAAGCTCGTGTTCAAGTCGCCGATGCTGTTCGCTCTGGGCTTCCTCTCCATGTTCGTGATCGGCGGGCTGACGGGTGTGATTCTCGCGTGCGCCCCGATCGACTTCCAGGTTACGGACACGTACTTCGTGGTCGCCCACTTCCACTGGGTGCTGATCGGTGGAACGATGTTCGGCGTGTTCTCGGCGATTCACTACTGGTATCCGAAGGTCACCGGGCGGATGCTTTCTGAGCGACTGGCCAAATGGCAGTTCTGGCTATTCCTGATCGGGTTCTTCGTGACATTTGCACCCATGCACTTCGCGGGCATCCTCGGAATGCCACGGCGAATCTACACCTACGGCTCCGATCGCCCCTGGGAAATCTGGAACCAGATCGCGACAATCGGTGCGTTCATCCAGGCACCGAGTTATCTGATCTTCGCGTACAACCTGGTGAGTTCGCTCTGGAAAGGTGATGTTGCAGGTGACGATCCCTGGGATGCCTGGACGCTGGAATGGGCAACCACATCACCACCCCCGCCGTATAACTTCGCCGTGGTGCCGACGGTCAAGAGTCGCCGGCCGCTGTGGGATCAGAAACACCCAGACGACCCGGACTGGAAGTACGAATGACGTTTCGAGTTTAACGTTTAACGTTCAGCGTTGCGGACTAATAGGGAATTGGTTTGGAACCTGGAACGTGGAACTTGAAACCTGAAACTTGGAGTCCCATGTGACGGAAGCGTCGTCCGCACCAAACGAAAAGGTGATGCCCGAGTCCGAGGCAGCCCCGCCCGATCCCACCCTGGGGATCGAGGTGCGTCCGGACGTCCACAAAGTCGGTATGATCTGCTTCCTGGCGTCAGAAGTGGCGTTCTTCAGCACACTCATCATGGCGTATGTGATCTTCCTGCGGCACGGCACCACGGGGCCGACGCCGAGTCAGGTGTTCACTCTGCCGCTCGTTCTCGCGAATACCGCGTGCCTGATCCTGAGTAGCTTCACGCTTCACTTTGCCGAGAAAGCCATCCACGCGGGGAAGACGGGCCTCTTCCGGGTGTTGTGGTTCGCGACGATCATCCTGGGCACCGCGTTCCTGGTTGGCACCGGAATCGAGTGGCAAGGACTCATCCGCGATCATGGCCTCACCATCGGCGTGAACATGTTCGGCTCGACCTACTACACCCTGGTCGGGTTCCATGCGTTCCACGTCACGCTCGGTGTCATCGCCCTGAGCGCGGTATTGCTGGTATCGCTGCGAGGTGAGTTGCGCGGCAAGGCTCCGATGCCGGTCACGCTCATTGGCTGGTACTGGCACTTCGTCGATGTCGTGTGGATTGTGGTATTCTTCGTTGTTTACGTGGCGGGGCGCTAACCCAATGACACACTCAACCGGAGAATCCACCGGGGCCGATGGCAAGCCCGGCATCGACATGCCGAAGCCGACAGTCTGGCCAATGGTGCTCAGCCTCGCCATCACGCTGATTGCGGCTGCGGCCGCACTCGGAGCGCCAGCGTTCGCGGTCATCGGCGGCCTGCTGTTCGTGATCAGTTTCAGCGGCTGGATGGGGACACTCCTGCCGGGGCGAGGGCACGAATCCGAGGCACTGACGCACACCTTGCCAACTCCGATCGAGGGGCGTCCCGGAACTGTGGAACATCTCCAGCCCGGGATGCCGGGATTCCGGTTCCGCCTTCCGGAGAAGGTTCATCCGATCTCGGCAGGTCTCAAGGGTGGTATTGTTGGGGGGCTGGTGATGCCACTCCCCGCGCTCGCATGGGGCATCTTCAGCGGCCACAGCCTCTGGTTCCCTGTGAACCTCCTCGCGGGGTTGGCACTCCCCAGCGTCGATGACCTCTCGGTCGGCGAGTTGGAGCAGTTCAGCATGACGCTGTTTTTGATCGGGCTGGTCATCCACATCGTGATGTCGGCCACCATCGGGTTGCTGTATGGCGTGATGCTGCCAACGATCCCCGGGGCGACACACTGGCAACTCGTGATTGGCGGCATCGTACTCCCGCTGGTTTGGACCGGAGTCAGTCACGGGATGATGGGCGTCGCGAACCCGGCGTTGCAGCAACACGTGGACTGGTTCTGGTTCGCGATCTCGCAGTTGGTGTTTGGGATCGCGGCCGCGGTTGTCGTTGTTCGATCCGAGAAAATCATCGTCCCGCCTGCGGGCACCGGAACCGCGGGGGATCGGGTATGAAGCACATGCCACCACTGGTTCCCGCACTCCTGATCGCATTCGCGTTCCTCGCCTCGGGGTGCACTCCGCCGGGGAAGCCCACGCCGCCCCAAACTGACGGCCGCCCGGATGCACAACTCGACTTCGGGGTGCTCTTCAAGACGAACTGCGCCGGGTGCCACGGAGCCGATGGCACACTCGGCCCTGCCCCGCCGCTGAACGATCCGCTGTTCCTGCGAATCGTTCCCGATGCCGAGTTGATTCGCGTCGTCTCGGAAGGCCGACCCGGGACACCAATGGCCGCGTTCGACCAGAAGAAGGGCGGGCCGCTCACGAGCGAACAGATCAAGGTTCTCGCCCAGGGGTTGAAGTCGAAGTGGGGCAAACCTGGCAGCACAGCCGACGTTCCCGGGTATGTTCTCACTCCCGGTGGTAATGTCGAAGAAGGCGCGATGATGTTCATGATGGCCTGTGCGAGTTGCCACGGCGACAAGGGCCAGGGCGGCAAGTCGGGCGAGCAACGCGTGGGTGCGATCAACGACCCGGCGTATCTCGCGCTCTCCAGTAACCAGGTGCTACGGCGATACATCATCACCGGGCGGCCCGACCTGGGGATGCCGAACTATTCCGAGAAGACGAACCGGCCACACAACTTCTCGACGCTCACCGCACAAGATGTGGCCGACCTGACGAGTTTCCTGGATTCGTGGCGAAGTCCTGCGAAAAAGTGACAGCACGCCTGCGGAGATGAACGATGTCGGAACCGACTCCCGAGCAACCAGCCAACGCGCCTGTCGCTGAACCTACCCGGCGTTCGGCGATGCTGTGGATTACCGGTGGCGTCGGTGCCGCTGCCGCCGCTGCCGTGGGGGTGCCGGTCGCCGGCTTCCTCGCGGGTGCCGTGCGGGCACGCCCCGTCGACTGGGTGCCGATCGGGAAACTCTCCGACGCCGCGGTATTCCCGCTGAACGAAACGCGACTCCATGTGTTCCGCAACCCGATTCACGAGGAATGGGACGGCGACTCCGCGAAGACCGGAGCGTACATCCGCTACCTCGGGAAGGATGCGAAGGGGCAGGAGCAGTTCTGGGTCTTCTCGATGATCTGCGCCCACCTGGGTTGCCCCGTGACGTGGTTCCCGCAGTCGGCGTTGTTCATGTGCCCGTGTCACGGCGGGGTGTACTACGAGAACGGCGATCATGCCTCGGGGCCGCCACCGCGTGGGTTGTACAAGATGCCCTGGCGAATCACGGATGGGGTGCTGGAAGTTCAGGCACCGCATCTGCCGACGTTGCAGGACACACTCGAAAAGCCATCCGAGTTCGTTCAACTAGGCGTGATGAAGCGTGAGCGAAACGGCGACGCAGTTTAGAGCGCATTCAGAAGATGTTTAGCGGCCGAAGGGAGGGCGAGGCTCCTGCCGAGCCAAAGGCTAAGGCTCGGCAGGAGCCTCGCCCTCCCAAAACCAGACGCTACGGATTACCTGAACGCCTACTAGCGACAACCCCTACGGGGCTGAAACGAAGTGGTTGGAGTGGAGCGATCACCATGAAGCGCATCCTGAAAGCCGTCGCCAGTTCCGTGGGCGGTTGGTTCGAGGCCCGGTTGCGGCTCAAAGAGTCCGTGATGCCGATCCTCGAACACCCGATCCCGGCCGGGGCCGCCGGACCCAAGGGGTGGTGGTACGTCTTCGGTAGCGCGTCGATGACGCTCCTGTTCCTCCAGATCGCCACAGGGATCGGGCTGGCCCTGGTCTACGTTCCCAGCGCCGATCAAGCGTATCAGAGTCTCGAATACCTCAACTATCGGCAGCCGTTCGGCTGGTTCCTGCGGTCGGTCCACTACTGGTCCGGCTCTGCGATGGTGGTCATGGTCGTCATCCACATGACGCAAGTGTTCCTCCACGGGGCATACAAGTACCCGCGGGAACTCACGTGGATCTTCGGCGTGTTACTCCTCCTGCTGACGCTCGGGATGGCGTTCACCGGTCAGGTTTTGCGATGGGACGCGGATGCGTACTGGGGCGTCGGGGTGGGCGCCTCGATGGCGGGTCGAGTGCCAGTTGCCGGGCCGGGGATCGTCGAGTTGTTGCTCGGCGGCCCCACCATCGGAGCCAGCACGCTGAGCCGGTTCTTCGCGCTGCATGTGTTCATCATCCCGGGGTTGCTCCTCGCTCTCGTCGGCGGTCACCTCTGGCTCGTACTTTCTCGCGGGATCAGCGAACCGCCCGTGCCAGGGCAACCCGTCGATCCGAAGACGTACGACGCGAAGTATCACGAGGAACTCAAGAAGGGGAAGCCGTTCCTCGGCGACGCGATGACGAAGGATGCCTTCTTCTCGGCGCTTGTGGTATTGGTCGTGGTGACCCTGGCGGCGACGATCGGCCCGAAGGGGCCGGGCGGCTTGCCCGACCCGACCTTGACCGGGGCGAACCCGCGACCCGACTGGCCGTTCCTGTGGCTGTTCGGATTGCTCTCGCTCAGCCCTGCGGGACTCGAAACCTTCGTGATGCTCGCGTTCCCGGTTGTGCTCGTCATTTGCCTGCTGTTGGTGCCGTTCATCTCGAATCGCGGTGAACGTGCTCCGAGTCGTCGTCCCGTGGCAGTGCTGATCGTGTTGGTCGGGGGAACCACGCTCGCGGTGCTGACCTACGAAGGGATGACTTCGCCGTGGTCGCCGAAGATGAGTGCGTGGAGCGGCGACCCGATCCCGACCGAGATCGTGAAGCGATCGACTCCGCTTGAATTGCAGGGCGCGGCCGTGTTCCAGAACAAGGACTGCCGCAACTGTCATGCACTCGACGGTCTTGGCGGCAAACGCGGGCCGGACCTGAGCAGCGTTGGTGTCCGCCTCACACGGGATCAGTTGATCGACCAGATTAACAACGGCACCCCTGGCGGTGGGAATATGCCGGCCTATGGGAAGCACGTTCGCCCAGCGGAAATGGACGCGATGGCGGCATTCTTGATGAGCCTCCGACCGCCAGGCCAGCCACCCGCCAGGGCCGCACTGGTGCCCGCTCCCAAGGCGGCTCCGTGACCCCCGTTCTCGATGCCGCTCTGCGGTCCTGGCCGTTCGAGCCGTGGCTCACGGCCAGCCTTGCCGTGACCGCGTGCGTCTACTTCCGTGGCTGGCGAATCTACCACCGTCGCGATCCGGTACGCTGGGATTACTCGCGACTCGCCTCGTTCTTCTGCGGCCTCGGGGCGATCTTTGTTGCCCTCGCCTCGCCGCTCGAACCGTTCACGTCGCTGCTGCTGTCGGTCCACATGGTGCAGCACCTGCTGCTAGTGATGGTCGCGCCCCCGCTGATCTGGCTCGGCGCCCCGCTTCTCCCGATGATCCGCGGCTTGCCTGAACCTGTGCGAACGTACTGGGTCGCGCCGCTGTTCGGCATCTCGTGGTTGCGGCGAACCGTTGTGTGGCTCGCGCACCCTGGGCCAGCACTGGTATTGTTCGTCCTCACAACGTGGGCATGGCACTCCCCCGGGTTGTACGATCTCGCTCTTCGATCTCCCGCGTGGCACTATGCTCAACATGCATGTTTCCTCATCTCGGCGCTCCTCTTCTGGTTCCCGGTTGTTCGGCCATATCCGGTCCGCGTTCTGTGGCCCCTGTGGCTGCTGTTCCCGTACCTGATCCTCGCCGATCTGTCGAACACCGCACTCTCTGCGTTGCTGACGTTCTCGGATCAGGTGCTGTACTCGCATTACAGCACCGTGCCGCGAATCGGTGGTGGAACCGCACTGTCGGATCAGGCCGCTGCGGGTGTGTTCATGTGGGTGCCAGGTTCTGCCGCGTTTCTCCTGCCGCTGTTCGCCATCGGCCTGCGACTGCTGTTCGGTGACGGGGAAGGCTCCAGACCCCCGGTTAGCCGGGGGCTACTGGTTTCAGCGAAGCAATTGCACCCAACTCGGGAGGGCGAGGCTCCTGCCGAGCCGCAGGCCAACGGCTCGGCAGGAGCCTCGCCCTCCCGAGCTGGAACTTTACCTCTGCTGCAACCTGTAAAGAACGGCCGAATCCCGCTGCCGATGCTCGCGCCGACGCCAACAACTTCGCCGCGTTTCGACCTCCTGCGTGTGCCGATCCTCGGGCCATTCCTCCGCTGGCGCTACAGCCGGCAGACGCTCCAGGTTCCGATGTTCCTGCTCGCGGTGGCGGTGGTCATCGACGGGTTCCTGGGTCCGGATGTAGCACCGATGAATCTCGCGGGCGTGCTGCCGTGGGTCCATTGGCGTGGGCTGCTGATCCTGGGATTGCTCGTTGCCGGGAACGTATTCTGCACGGCGTGCCCGTTCATGCTCCCGCGAACCATCGCCCGGCGGTTCTTGCCCACGGGAATGAACTGGCCGCGCCGACTGCGTGGAAAGTGGCTCGCAATCGGCCTGCTCGTGACGTTCTTCACCGCGTACGAGGCGTTCTCGTTGTGGGATAGCCCCCGGCTCACCGCCTGGATCATCGTCGGGTACTTCGTGGCGGCGTTCACAATCGACGGATTGTTCCGTGGGGCGGCGTTCTGCAAATACGTGTGCCCCATCGGGCAGTTCAACTTCGTGCAGTCGCTCGCCTCACCGCTGGAAGTGGCCGTGCGTGATCCGAAAGTGTGCGCCGCGTGCAAGACCAAGGATTGCATTCGCGGCCGCGACGATATTCCTGGGTGCGAACTCGACCTCGCCCAACCCCGCAAGCACGGGAACATGGACTGCACCGCGTGCCTCGATTGCGTTCACGCTTGCCCGCACGACAACATCGGTATCCTGGCGGGCTCGATGGGGAAGGGGCTTTCCGATGATCCGTTCCGCTCCGGTGTTGGGCGGTTCTCGCAACGTCCGGACATCGCGGCGCTCGTGTTCGTGCTGGTGTTCGCGGCATTCGCCAACGCTGCGGGGATGGTTGGCCCGGTTCTGGAGTGGGAAGCACAAACGCGGCAACGCCTCGGGTGGGAATCGGAACGGCCGTTGATCGTCGGGTTGTCTGTGCTCGCGCTCGTCGTCGCACCCGTTGTACTTGTGGGCCTCGCAGCGTGGATGAGTCGTGTTCTGGGCGGCTTGAAGCAGCCTACAACTGTGGTTGCCTCGCGGTTCGCGTTCGCGTTCGTTCCGCTGGGCTTCGCGATGTGGTGCGCCCACTATGGCTATCATCTCGCGACGACTTATGAGGCCGCGTGGCCGGTCGTCCAGCGATTCGCGACGGATCACGGCTGGCACGCGCTCGGCGCGCCGGTGTGGCTTTGCGGGTGTTGTGGAGTCGCGGGCGCGTGGTTGCCGAAGGCAGAAATCGTGCTGCTCGACTGCGGTCTGCTGGGCACGCTCTACATCGCGTATCACACGGCGAGGAATCTCGCTCCAGGCGGGAAGTGGCTCCGGGCAATCGCGCCATGGGCGGTCCTGGCTGTGTCCCTCTTCGCACTTGGTGTGTGGATCGTCCTGCAACCGATGCAGATGCGGGGTGCTCAGTAGCTCGGGCACGGGGCGATTTTCGAGCCGGGTTCACGTAGGATAACCGAGCCAATACGAATCGAACTCATCAGGTAAATTGCGTTCATGCCAACGATACTTGACCGAATCGTCGAGACGAAACACCGCGAGATTGAGGCCGCGAAGCGAGTCGTTTCCGAGGCTGAACTCGAACAGCGAGTGACTGGCCGCGGACCCACCCGCGACTTTGGTGCGGCGATTCGCAAGCCAGGCGTGGTCTCGGTCATCGCCGAGGTGAAAAAAGCGTCGCCGTCGGCCGGGATCATCCGGGCGGACTTCGACCCTGTGGCCATCGCGCAGACATACGAACAGCACGGCGCGGCCGCGATCAGCGTGCTGACCGACACCGACTACTTCCAGGGAAATCTCGGATATCTCACAGCGGTCCACAACGCGGTCCGTTGTCCGGTTCTCCGCAAAGACTTCATTCTGGAGCGCTATCAGTTGCTCGAAGCCCGTGCCGCGGGTGCCGATGCGGTGTTGCTCATCGCCGAGTGCCTGCCTGGCGACCGCCTCGCGACTCTGCATCGCGAAGCAACCGCGCTGGGGCTTCACACCCTCATTGAACTGCACGACGCCGATCAGTTGCCGCGAGTGCTGGACTCCGGGGGCTTGAACGTTGGGATCAATAACCGCGATCTGCGAACCTTCAAGACACGCGTCGAACACACCCTGGAATTGCTTCAGAAGATACCGACTGATCGCACGGTTGTGAGCGAGAGCGGCATCACCACCCATGCGGATCTGGTTCGACTCGGTGCCGCGGGGGCACATGCGGTGTTGGTCGGCGAATCGTTAATGCGCTCACCCGACATCGGTGCCGCGCTCGATGCACTCCGTGGCGAGTAACCCGAGCCACGGCTCTTTAGCTAGTCTGCGGGTAATCTGCTACCCGCCACGAAGTGGCCGTTCTGTTCTTCACCTCCCCCCCTTGTGGGGGAGGTCGCTCCGAGTCTTCGAGGAGCGGGTGGGGGGTATGACCTGCCCAGATTTCAAGGCATTACCCCCCAACCGGCTCGCAAAGCCTCGCCACCCTCCCCCACAAGGGGGGAGGGCAACAAATCGCATACTTGGTAGATCGTTTCCCGCAGCCTACCTCAGTTCAACACTTGCTTCGAAACCAGCCACTCGATCCCGAGACCACCGGCCCGCGTGGTGGCCCGCAACTTCGATTTCCCTTCGACCACGCGGCTGTACGCGGCGGAGTTGATGCTGAATTTCTCTGTCTTCTCAGCCCCACGCCACGACTGGCACTCGACGTGATAGTTCGTTGAGTTCTTCGACTTGGTCGTGTACTTCCGGATGATCAGTACATCGTGCGCCACGGGTTGAGATGCATCGGTGACGCCGTTCACCAGCGAGATCGTTCCGAGCGACCCAACGGGGAAGAGGAAGATCGCCCCGATCATCAACCCACTCCAGGCGTTGTGCGACCTTGACGTGCCACGTAGAAGCATCGCGGAGAGGAACGCAAACACAGGTGCGCCGACAGCCAGCAGGCCCGCCGCCCACAACAGGATCTCGTCAACGTGAGTCGGTGGGTACAGAGCCAGAGTGAAGATCGTCAGCGCGAACACGATCAGAAACGCCCACAGCAAGAACTGCCACTGCCTGCGCCATTGCCCAGTCCTGTACTCGAACTCAGGTTGCGACGGCGGCAGGTTGCGAGACAACAAGACGAGTCGGGTGGCCGCGTCGGTAGTCAGGTCGGGCTTGTCGTGCTGGTTCGGATCGAACCCCAACCACTTCGCCGACATCTCCCCGTGCCCCAGGATCAACTCGGGGAATCCGAGCCGCCTCAGATCCACGATCGCGACCCGCTTGATCGGGTCCGTCAGGTAGGCCTCGGTGAAGGCGACTGTATCGCTCCGGACGTAACAGGTCTCGTCAAACTCAGAGTCGCCCGTCTGGATCTCAACTGCCAGCCCGATGTTCTTGCAGAATTTATCGAACCACGTCTCACCCGTGATCTGGAATTCGTAATCGCACTCGACGGGCGTACTGACCACCAGCGACGACGGTCGGCCGTTCTTCCCGCTCACAGGCGTTTGGTAGTGGACTGTGTACGGAGAGCCATCAATTTCGAATGTCTCGGAAGTATCGGCGAGGTACTGCCCAACCCGGCCCTCGAAGACGGAAGTCGTCTCGCCGAACGGCTTCGTTCGGCGCAAGGCACGCACGGCGATCACCAGAATTGCGACACCGATCATTTCGAAGACGACGAACAGGAGGAACTGATTCGCGTTGATGTTGCCCTGTACCGCGAAGGCCAACAGGCAGACGGCTCCGATCAGGGAGAAGAACACACCAAGCGCAAACAAGAACAACGAGCAGCCACGAGCCATGACACCCTCCTCAAAGCGGCATTGGCAGACAGTGTATCCGCACGCGGGAATCGAGGAATCGAGTCGATGTGGATGAAGATGTGAATGCCATCCGCAACTTGCCAGGAAATGCAACCGCCTCGCAGTGCTTCACGCAGCAGGCGAGGCGGGTTATGTTCTCAAAAACGAGGCCGGTCGCGGTCCACAGATACCGCTTCACTCCGTGGACCGCGGCTATTCCTCTTCGGCGTCTTCCGGAACTGGTTTGACGGGTTTCGCCGGTTTTGTGGGTTTCGCGGCGCCGGTGTTCTCGGCGGTTGTGGCCTTGCGAACGGCTCCACTTCGCGGAGCGGCGGGTGGCATCGCGGGCTTCGCCGCCGGTGCCGTGTAGCTGTCTTCCTCGTCTTCATCGGATTTGGCGACAGGTGGTGCTTTCCGCACGGCCCCGCTCTTCGGATGCGCGCCAGATCTCGCTGGGCCTTTGGCTTTCGCGCTGGGAGCCTTGGCTTCCGTTGCCTGGGCCGATTCGCGGAGCTTCTTGCGGGCACGCGAAAGCACGGCACCGATCGTGTTGACGGGCACGTCCGTCTCGGTGCTGATTTCCTCGTAGGTGCGGCCTTCAAGGTAGTACAGTCGGACGATCTCGCGCTCCTTCCCGGAGAGCGCTTTGAGCAACTGTTCGACTTCGTCGAGGCTTTCCATTCCCTTCAGTGCCGCAGGGGCCGTATCGGGCACTTCGTCCCACTTGGAAGCCCCGGAGCGGTTCTTCTGCCTGCGGATGAGTTCCTGGATGCAGATCCGGCGCGAAACGACCGTGAGGTAAGTCGCCAGACTGGAATGACCGCGAAACTCTCGCAGCACCCGGAAATCGTTGCCCACGATCTTCAGGAGAACCTCGGCCGCAATGTCTTCCACGTCTTCCGGCCCGATGTGGGTGCTCCGAAGGTGGGCGGTGTAGCCGATCACGTGATAGATCAGGCTCAGAAAGCGGTCGACGAAATCGTTCCACGAACCGGGTGCCCGGGAAAGGCACCGCTTGAGCAGTTCGCGGTCTACCGCGGTGAATGGATTCGGGTCCACGATCACAGCCCCTGGGGAGGAGAGTGGGTCGAAGTGGTTAGGGTGAGTGTAGCGTTCTACGCTGTGTCGCTCAATGGTACGAGTCCGAGTTCTCTTTCGACTATCATACTCGCTCCCCTGCGACCGACACAACCGCCCCTGTCGGAGAGTCGCTTTTTTCTTGCCCCTGGCGGGGTTTCGGACAATCATCTGTTATCCCACCAACACCGGGCGCCCGCCCGCGTTTGCAGGAGCCACCCACCAATGCTCCGCGTTCTTGGAAATCGCAAAACTCTCTGCAACGGAATGAGCCGGCGCGATTTGCTGAGTGCAGGAGCGGCCCTCGGCTTGACGCTCCCTGCATTCCTGCGCGCACAGGCCGCATCACCGGCCTCTCAACTCGAGGCTACCAGAGACAGGCACTTTGGCCGCGCGAAATCGTGTATTCTTCTGTTTCTGTACGGTTCCCCCAGCCAACTCGAACTGGCGGACATGAAGCCGAACGCACCAGTCGAAGTGCGTGGCGAGTTGAAGGGAATCAAGTCCACGCTGCCGGGTTGCGATGTGTGCGAGTTATTGCCGCACACGAGCAAGGTGATGCACAACGTCACCGTGGTTCGCTCGGTGACACACAAGTATCCGATCCACGGAGTTGCTTACGCGACCACTTCCGTCACGGATATCGACGTGGGGATGGAACTCAGCCCAAACGATGCCCGCCACTGGCCGTTCATCGGCTCGGTCGTTTCCCACCTCGAACAGCGAGCGAACCCCGCTACGGCCCGGAAGCCGGTCCCGGACAACATCGCGCTGCCGTGGATGTTTAGCAGCCAGCGCACGGGCGAAGTTCAGCGAGCGGGTCCGTACCCCGCGTTCCTGGGTCGCCAGTTCTCGCCACACTTCACGAGCTTCCACGGCAAGGCAACCGCGAAGATCACCAAGACGCTGAACCCAAACACCGTGGAATTCGACGAGCCATATGCCGGGATTTCCCCGGATGCGTACTTCTCGCTCGGCGGCGAGGGGGCCGTGGATATCACGCTCGACCGAGTCACGAGCCGGAAATCGCTGCTCGACCAGATGGAAGACGCGCGACGTTCGCGCGACAAGATCGACACCGAAGATCCGTTCCGCGAACTGGCGTATTCAATCATCGGCTCGCAGAAGGTGCGCGAGGCACTCGATGTGCGACGTGAATCGGCGAAGACGCGCGAGAGCTACGGGCACATGCTGTTCGGCCAAAGCTGTCTCGCGGCGCGGCGACTGATCGAGGCCGGAAGCAAGTTCACAACCGTGTTCTGGGATGAATTCGGCCTGGCGGGTTCGGGCTGGGATACCCACTGGGAACACTACCCGCGAATGCGGAATGAACTGATGCCGGGCTTCGACCGCGGGTTCTCGGGACTGATCTCCGATCTCGACCAGCGCGGAATGCTCGACGAGACTCTGGTGATGGTACTCAGCGAACACGGCCGAACCCCGAAGATCAGTTCGGCGAAGGGCGGCGGCCGCGATCACTGGTCGCAGGCATACTCGGTCATGCTCGCTGGCGGGGGGATCGCCCGGGGCCGCGTAATCGGCAAGACAGACAGCATTGGTGGCACGGTCGCGGATCGCCCGGTTTCGCCCAAGGATCTCCTGGCGACGGCGTACCACCTGCTCGGCTACGATCTCGAAACCATGCTGACCGATCGAGCCAATCGCCCTGTTCCGATTGTCCCGGGTGGCCAGGTACTCCGCGACGTGCTGGCGTAAGGCGCGTGCGATCACTCGTCGCTGCCGGACGTGCGCCGACCCTGCTTCTTGATCGACTGCCGTCGCTTGTCCGCAACTCGGCGGCGTTTCGCGCCCTTGGTCGGTTTCGTCACCTTTCGCACGGCTGGTTCCACCAGCGACACGCGGATCATCTCGGTGAGTTTCTCCGCGCAATCCAACCGGTTGCGCTCCTGGTCCCGGTACTTCTGCGACTGAATGACCACTTCACCTTCGGTAGTAAACCGGGACGGGAAGCGCGTCTTCATCCGTATCCATGCCGGGGCAGGAATCGCGGCGACTGAGGTCGCGGCCTTCCAGCGCAGAACCGCCTTGGAGGCGACCTTGTTCACGTTCTGACCGCCGGGGCCGCCCGACCGCGCATACGACCACTCAAGTTCCTCATCGGGTACGCGGATGAGTTCGGTTACCTCCAACATCGAAGCACCTCGGCAATTGTGATCGTTCACGCAGAGAAGTAGGACAGCGCAACCTGCCCACGGGTTCCGGGTCGCCCCCGATTTCTTGGCGAACACCCGACATTTGTCCCCGCTTAGGAGTCGGGTTGACGCATCTGGCGAATTTACCGTAACCTCCCAAACCGAAGAACTAACCGGATGGAATTGGACACGGAGCAGCCCATGTCGGCAGAGGTCGGAGGACAACTGGTAACGGTGCCGACCCAGCGATCGCTGCTTGGGCAGGATTACTGGCGATTGCTGGTGGCCGTGCTGGTCGCCATCGGGATGCACGCCTGGCTTGTCACCCACACCGCGATCCCCGCCCGGGATAGTCTGGGGTATGCTCGCTATGCCCTGAACCTGTCCGACCCCAATGCCGCTTCTGATTCGAATGTACCACATCAGCGGATCGAAGTGATCCGCGCCTCGGAACAACCACCGGGTTACCCGGCTGCGATCTGGGTGACCGAAATCCTGCTCCGCAAAGTCAGCACACTCCCCACCCCTGATCGAAGTGTACTCGCCACGCAACTTGCCAACGCGTTCGCGGCGATTCTCCTCGTTGTTCCGATGTACCTCACCGGTCGAATGCTGTTCAGTCGAAATATCGGGCTCATGGGTGCTGTGCTCTTCCAGGTGTTACCCGTCCCGGCCCGCGTGACCAGTGATGGCCTCTCCGAAGGGTTGTATCTGCTGACAGCTTCGACAGCGATCATGTTTGGCGTGCGAGCCGCGATGCGACCTGGAATCGGGGGCTTCCTGCTCTCCGGGCTGGCGATCGGAGGATGCTACCTCGTTCGCCCCGAAGGTTTGCTCGTCGGAGTCGCAATGGGGTTGATCGTGATTGCCGCGGGCATCTCCCGAACCTGGCCCCGAGATGTCGCGCTGGGCCGACTGACCGCACTGTGCGTCGGCGTCGCCATGATTGCGCTGCCGTACATGGTGCTGATCGGCAAGATCACCAACAAGACCACGCCCGAGCACATCATTCAACCCTGGAACAATCAACCGCCCCGCATCTGGGTCGGTCAGCCGTCCGCACGGGCCGAAGGTGGAACCGCCACGTTGTTCGCGGATTGGTGGAACCCGACTGAAGATGCCGGGAAGTCCCGAACAATCTGGGCGTTGGGAGCTGTCTGGGGTGAAGTCATCAAGGCTTTGCACTACGTCGTCGGAACTCTGACGCTGATCGCGATCTTCGTTCACCGTCGGCGACTGTTCACACCGGATCTCGGGTTATGGTTACCGGTCGTGCTGAGCGGGTTGAGCCTGATGCTACTGGTCTACCTCGCGGCACGAGTCGGGTATGTTTCCGAACGGCACACGGTACTTCTCGTGATGTTGTGCTGCATCCTGGGCACGTCCGCTATTGAACCGCTGATGGTTGCGATTGCCCGCATCCCGCTTCTGGGTCGAATCGTTGTGTGGCCTGATGCGGCTCCGGCAACGTTCTTCGTGATTCTCGTGGCGTCGGCATTGCCTTACTCGCTGAAGCCATTGCACCCGCAACGTGAAGGCCACAAGCACGTCGGGCGATGGCTCGCTGTGCAGATGGGCGAAAAGGACTGGCTGCAAGATCCCCTCGCGTGGGCGGAGTGGTACGCGGGCCGAACGCTGTACAAACCACCGACCTACCCGGGATGCCCCGAGTTCGTCTGGGTCGTGATGGAGAAGGGGAAGGGCAGCCCGCACTCGCGTCTGCCGCAGTGGGATGAGGCGAATCGGCGGGTTGCGGGGAGATTACCCGTGTACCGCTGGCCCGAGGATGCCCCACCGAACGGCCCAGTTGTCGAGGTCTACAAGGTGCCATTGGCGGAACTCCCGCCGCGAGAGGCGAGACAACCGTGATTCCTTCCCAGCCCGCAAATTGCGGGCTGTGTCGTTGCATCTCGGGGAAATGGTGGCCTATCTGCGGTCTGGCGGGTAATGTTGCGGGGAACGTTTCGTGAACTTGGGGGTCGCTGCCCTCCATTGTCCCCGCCAAGACGCCAGGATTCGCCATGTCCGCTGCCGCTCCCGCACTGCCTCCCCGAACCGGTTGGGCCAGTCTCAAAGACCTCAACCGCTATCAGTGGTTCGTCTTCATCGTCTGCTGTCTCGCGTGGGATCTCGACTGCATGGATCAGCAGTTGTTCGTGCTGGCTCGCACCCCGGCACTTTCTGCCCTGATGGACAAGCCGGCGAACAATCCCGATGTCACCACGATGGGCACCTACGCCACATCGGTTTTCCTCATCGGTTGGGGCATCGGGGGCATCGGCTTCGGTGTGCTGGGCGATCGCCTCGGCCGCGTGCGAACGCTGACCATCACCATCGGGCTGTATGCAATGTTCACGGGGCTCAGCGCTCTGTCGCTTGGGCCGTGGGACTTCCTACTGTATCGACTGCTTACGGGTCTTGGTGTTGGAGGGGCGTTTGCCTCCGCTGTCGTGCTGCTCGCCGAGACTGTTCCCGACAACGCACGCCCGTATGCACTGGGACTGTTCCAGGCGTCGAGCGTGGCGGGGAACTGTTCGGCGGCGTTCATCAACATGTATCTGGGTTCGTTGCAGAAAGATGGCGTATTCCCCCCCGGTGAGTGGCTGACACCGTGGCGGCTGATGTTCCTCATCGGGATTCTGCCGGGCATTCTCCTGGTGATCGTGCAGTTCTCGCTGCGTGAACCCGACAAGTGGATCGCGATGCGAGCAGCGGAAGCGAGCGGCAAGCGGCCGTCGGCCTTCAAGGCGTTCTTCGGCACGCTCATCGGCCTGTTCACCACAAGTCCGTGGAACACCCGCGTTCTCGCCGGGTTGTTCCTCACGGGTGCCGGCGTCATCGGGCTGTGGGGCATCGGTTTCTTCGCGGTGGACCTGGTGGGCCGCGCTCTCGAATCGACACTCACGGCGGAGGGGCTATCCGGCGAGCAACTCAAGGGCGAACTCGGCTGGTGGCGTGGGATCACGTCGTTGCTTCAGAACGGCGGCGCGTTCCTGGGCATTTTCGCCTTCAGTTGGGTGACCGGGATATTCGGGCGTCGAACGACATTCGGCGTGTTCTTCATCCTGGCGATGTTCTCCACAGCGGGCACGTTCTGGTTCCTGCGAACCCGCGAAGACATACTGTGGATGATCCCGATCATGGGCTTCTGCCAGCTCGCGCTTTTCGGCGGCTACGCGATCTACCTGCCGGAACTGTTCCCGACGAAGTATCGTAGCACGGGCACCTCGTTCTGCTACAACGCGGGCCGGCTCGTTGCGGCGGCTGGCCCAGCGGCACTGGGGCAACTCACGGCGGTGGTGTTCGCGGATAAGGGAATGGATGCGTTCCGCTACGCGGGCGTCTCGATGTGTAGCATCTTCCTCGTGGGCTTGCTCGTGTTGCCGTTCCTGCCCGAAACCAAGGGCAAACCGCTTCCAGAGTGATTGTGGGTTCCGCGAGTTGGGTGCGTCCCACCTCGCCAACATTTTGGAGACAGACTTTGAGCGCGACTGCGACGGTTCCCGACTGGTTGAAACTGCACGACGGCTCACTGAAGCCCGGCGTGCGGCCCGAAACGACGTTTGTGATGATCGCCGGGCAACCGCTGTACAAACTCGAAGTTCGCCCAGCGGTCGGCAAGTTCGCGTGTGCCGTGTCGAACACCGTGAACGGCAAACGCCTCGACGATGCGAAAGCCACTCACCCCACGGCCGAGACGGCACTTGCCGGCGGCCTGGAGCAGTTGCGGAACTCGCTGGGCTGGTAAATGTGGGTGTGATTCGTTGGGGCATCGGTGTGCCACGGGGTTCATCCCCGTGGTGCCTGGAGATGTCAAACACCACGGGGGTCAACCCCGTGGCTCGCAAAGGCCAAGCCATACCACAAAAGGCTCGCCCTCCTTCGCAATTCCCACCAACGAGGGCGGCACATCGCGGTATAATTCAGGGGTCATCTACTTTCGCAGACCCACATGTCCTCGTGTTTCCGGAGAGTCCGCCATGTCTCAGGCGATCGTCGATCCGGCAGAGTTACGACGTTTCGCGGCGAATTTGAAGCGGTTTAACGCCGACCTCCAGGCCGGTGTCGCCGGGTTGCACGGCCAACTGATTGGCCTTGGCGATACATGGCGAGATCAGGAGCACGACCGCTTCCGACAGGAATTCGAAGCGACGATGCAAGTGGTCGATCGGTTTCTCGAAGTTGCCGAGGAACACATTCCGTTCCTGCTGCGCAAAGCCGAACGCATCGAAGAGTACCTCTCTCAGCGGTGATTTATGCCCGATGGGGCAGACGTCCGATCCATTGACGCGATCCGCGACTGGCACGCTGCGCTCGCCAATTACGGCGACACGCTGGGCGAGGCGCTCGCTGGTGTCGAACTCGAAATCCGTCGTGCGCACGACTGGCTCGGCGAGCAACTTTCACGCTGGCAGCGGGCGATCCGTGACTACGAAGACGAAGTCACCCGCGCGAAGGCTGAGTTGTCGCAGCGAAAGTTCCCCAACTGGGATGGCCGCGAACCGGATTGCACCGTTCAGGAGAAGAATCTCCGCATGGCGAAAGCCGGGCTTGAACACGCCGAGGATCAGGTCGTGAAGTGTCGGCAGTGGGCGAGTCGCTTGCCCAAACTGGTGGACGAAATCTATGCCGGGTCGGGTCGTCGGCTGGCAAATTTCGTGGAGGCAGACGTGCCGCGTGCCCTGGCCGATCTCGTGCAGCGAATCGGTGCCCTGGATAGCTACTCGGGCTTGCGGCCCGATTACGCACCGACCCCGACTACTTCATCGGTCCCAGCACCTCCGGCCACATCCCCAAAGAAGGATGCGGGTGGAAACACCGGCGGTTTACCCGAGGGAGAGGGGGGTCAGAAATGAGATTCGGCGCCACACGAAGCCAGATCTACGACGCCCAGAAAACGGCTCGTGCGAAGTGGGAAGCCACCATCACCGACTGGGACGATGGCGTGCGCCGCGATCATGGCGAGCGAGTCGTGGATGAACTCGATCGGGCGGTGTCGGACACACTGCGAGCCATCGACCAGCTTGCGACGCTGTTCATTCAGATTCGGCAGGAGTGCGAGTATTCGCAGTATTGATCGCACGAATCGCAACCACATCAATCACTTGGCGAGGCAGAACCAGTGCCGGACGATCCGCAGGAGCCGAAAACCGTCGTTCAGTCGCCCGACGAGATCGCGCAGACGGCTGCGGAATCGGGCGCGCTCATCCCCGGCTGTGTCGTCCCTGGGTTCGAGTTGCTCGAAGAGTTGAACCGGGGCGGAATGGGGATCGTCTATAAGGCACGGCAGATTGCCCTGAATCGGGTCGTCGCACTCAAGGCGATCAATCCCGACGCCCTCAATGTCGAGGGGAACCGTGCTCTGTTCGCCCAGGAAGTGCAGGCGACGGCACGGCTCAATCATCCGAACATTGTCACCGTTTATCACACGGAACTCGATAGCCCGTTCCCATATCTCGCGCTTGAGTACGTTCCCGGTATCGATCTTCAACGCCTGGTGCGAACCGTCGGGCCACTGCGGATTACCGACGCGGTTTATTACATCCGTCAGGCGGCCGAGGGTCTCCAGCACGCCCATGAGCGGGATCTGATCCATCGCGATATTAAGCCCGCGAACCTGATGGTTTCGCCAAGCCCGCTTCCAGGGGTACCGTATGACGGCAGACCACGCCGTGTGAAAGTGCTGGATCTGGGGTTGGCCAGAATCATGACTCCCGACGACAGCGGGAAGTCGAGTCAGCATCAAGCACACTTCGTCGGCACACCCGATTACGCTTCTCCCGAGCAAGCCGAGGATGCCCGGCAGGTCGATGCGCGATCGGATGTGTTCAGCCTCGGCGGGACTCTGTACTTCCTTCTCACGGGCGAGACGCCATGCCCTGGTAAGACAGTCCTCGAGAAGTTGGCTCAGGCACGCACGAACCCGCCGCCTTCGCCTCGTGCGCTGCGCAAGGATGTGGATACTTCGCTCGATGCAATCGTTTGCAAGATGCTCGCCCGTAACCCCGCCGACCGCTACCAGACTGCCGCCGAAGTCGTGGTCGCTCTCGACCGTGTACTCTGGGAACTCGGTACTCCCACGCCGCCGCCAGTCGCCAAACCATTACCCAAATCCGGCACCCCGGCCGGGCCTCGAAAGCTGGGACGACAAGCCATGTCCGACAACTACTTCGACCGGGAACGTGCGGCCATCGCGCGGTTGACCGACGCAGTTCGTGCACGAGCGGCGGCAGAGGCAGAAGTGAAGGCGACCTTCGACGCCGCGATCGACAAGGCCGAACGGGAAGTCGCACGGGCCAGGAAATCGAACGCCAGCGCTCGCCAGAGCGAACTCGGCCGCATCGACACCACTCATAACGAGACCCTTACCGAGCTAACGGGCAAGCACGACTCGGAACAGTACGCCGCCGGCCGCGCCGTCGATGAGGGCCGCAAGTCGCTCACCGAGAAATTCAACATCGCAGAGCAACGAGGACGCAAGGAATACGACGACAAAATCTGGTATTACGACTCCCTGCTTGAAGCAGGCGACAAGGCCGCGAAGGAACAGCTCGACGCCCTCCAGCGGAAGGCTGCGGGTGGTGCGGAGCAGGTCGCAGCGCTCTGGACCGCTACCGAGACTTACCTCGCTCGCTGCGGGGTAAAGCGGTCGGACATCGAATACACCCGCGAACTGGAACCACCCTCAGATGATGACGCCATCACGCGGATGAACAAAGCGATCGAGAAATCGCAATCCACACTCGATCAACTCGGGGAGTTGCGGACTCCGCCCTGGTGTGGGTTCCGCGGGCTGATTGTTGCGATGGTCGTCGGTGCGGCAGTTGGGGCATCTTCATTCGCGTTTCTCCCACCGAATGTCGCTGGAGGGGTTACGGGTGGCCTCGCCCTGATCATCGGCATCGGGTTGTGGATGCTCCTCCGCTCGATGGGTCGGAAATCCACGCTCAGCGTGGGCACCATTCACGGAGAAAACATTGCCGATGCGGAGCGGGCCGTTCGATTGCTCAACGACTTCGCCGCCTCGGAATACGTCGCAGAGCGAACGAGGCTCACGGATCGCCACGAACGAAAACGGAAAGAGACCGACGAACACTACCTGCCGTCGTTCGAGATGCAAAAGAACGCGTTTGACGCGGAAATCGAACGGCTCACGACCGAGCACGCGACACTGGTCGAGACGCAGGATCAACTCCTGGCGTCCGCGACACAGGTTGAGCTGGAGAACTACCGTGAGCTTCGCGAGGGCGTTGAATCCCGTCTCGACAAGGAGTTGAAGCGGGTCGAGGACGTTCACGCCGAGCGGATGGCCGCAGCTACTGCCGCGCGTGATTTCGCCTGGAACGCCACCGCCGCAGCATGGCGAGAAGCGACCAGCGCCGTGAGCGACGAGTTCAACTATTTGCGGCACGAAGGGGACGAACTCTTCCCATCGTGGAGCGAAGTCGCTCGGCCCGATCGGGCACTCGCGAATCGGGTTCCGATGGGTGTGCGTTGCGGCGACTGGATTGTGGACATGAGCACGCTTGCCGATGGCATCTCTAGCGATCCGCGACTCGCGCCACCGCCGGAATTGTCGGCTCCCATCCCCGCGTTCTTGCCATTCCCGGATCGAAGTGCTGTGCTGCTCCGTGCCCGCGATGACGGCCGGGCGGTGGCCGTCGCGAATCTCCAGTCGATGATGCTGCGATACCTCACGGGATTGCCGCCGGGAAAGGTGCGGTTCACGATCATCGACCCGGTTGGCCTCGGAGATAACTTCGCGGCATTCATGCACCTCGCGGACCACGACGAGAAGCTCGTCACTTCGCAAATCTGGACGGAACCCAGCCAGATCGAGCAGCGGCTGGTCGATCTCACGGACCACATCGCAAGCGTGATCCAGAAGTATTTGCGGAACCAGTACAAGACCATTGAGGACTACAACCGTGCGGCTGGCGAAGTCGCCGAACCGTATCGCGTACTCGTGATCGCCAACTTCCCCGCAGGCTTCAGCCCGGACACGGCGAAGCGGCTCATCAGCATTGTGCAAAGCGGTCCATCGTGTGGCGTCTGCACTCTGATGAGTGCCGATACCCGAATGGCGATGCCTCGCGATTTCAACATCAGCGACATCGAAGCCGCCAGCTTCACGCTGTCATGGAAAGAAGGAGCGTTCATCCCGAAAGACGCCGTGCTCGGTACATTCCCGCTGGTGCTCGATCCGCCACCAGGAACGCGAGAGGTCACGCAGATCGTGCAGCGGATTGGCAAGGCCAGCAAGGACGCAGTGCGTGTGCAGGTGCCGTTCGAGTACATCGCACCGAAGCCGGGCGAAGAGTGGACCGGCGACGCATCGAAAGGCTTCGATGTACCCGTTGGTCGAGCTGGTGCCACGCGGCGACAGTCATTCGGCCTCGGTCGCGGCACCGCTCAACACGCACTCGTCGCGGGCAAAACCGGCTCGGGTAAATCAACGCTGCTGCACGCACTCATCACGAACCTCGCGCTGACGTACAGCCCCGACGAGGCCGAACTGTACCTGATTGACTTCAAGGAAGGCGTCGAGTTCCAGTGGTACGCGACGTATCGGTTGCCACACGCCCGCGTGGTGGCGATCCAGAGCGAACGTGAATTCGGGCTGAGCGTGCTTCAACGGCTCGACGGCATCTTGCGCGAACGCGGCGAGAAGTTCCGTGATTCGGGCGTGAACGATCTCGCGGGTTATCGTGCCGCACACCCCGAGCTGAAGACGCCGCGAATCCTCCTCATCGTGGATGAGTTTCAGGCGTTCTTCACGGAAGACGACAAGGTGGCGCAAGAAGCGGCACTGCTCCTCGACCGACTCGTGCGGCAGGGTCGTGCGTTCGGGTTGCACGTGGTGCTCGGTTCGCAAACGCTCGGTGGGGCATACTCGCTCGCACGCAGCACCATCGACCAGATGGCCGTTCGCGTCGCGCTTCAGTGTTCGGACACCGACGCGCAATTGATTCTGAGCAAGGATAACTCCGCGGCCCGCTTGCTCTCCCGCCCCGGCGAGGCGATCTACAACGACCAGAACGGCCTCGTGGAAGGGAACGACCCGTTCCAGGTTGTGTGGCTGTCGGAGGAAAAACGTGAACAGTTGCTTGGCGAACTCCGCGAACGCGCCGGGGATCGCTGGCCGCCGCCGCTGGTGTTCGCAGGCAACATGGCCGCCGATCTCGCGAACAACCATGCCCTCACTCGTATTCTGAAATCGCCAGCGGTTTCCAAGGCACCCGCCGCGTGGCTGGGCGAGCCAGTCGCGATCAAGGAACCGACGGCCGCCGTGTTCCGTGCCCTCGGTGGTGCGAATCTGCTCGTGATCGGCCAGAACGAGGAAGCCGCACGCGGCCTGTTGGCTTCGGCAGTGGTCGGCCTGTCGCCACAACTACCCGCGATCGACAGAGCCTTTACGATCCTCGATGGCACGCCCGACGATTCAGCGGATGCAGATTACCTGGCACACCTCGCCGCGAAGGTGCCGGGTGCCGTGGCTCCGCCACGTTCGGGCTTGCCAGCGGCGATCGCGGAACTGGCGCTGGAACTGGACCGCCGCAACAAGGGGGAATCGACCGACCGCACGCCACGATTCCTGTTCGTGTTCGGCATCCACCGATTCCGCGAACTGCGGAAGTCGGAGGAAGACTTCGGCTTCGCTCGTCGTGGTGCCGAGCGCGAACCGACGCCCGCAGAGCGGTTCTCGACACTCCTGCGAGACGGCCCACCAGTGGGAATCCATATCATCGTGTGGTGCGATTCGCTGACCAACCTGAACCGCGTGTTCGAGCGTCCGCAACTCCGTGAGTTCGGCATGCGTGTGCTGTTCCAGATGAGCCCGACCGATTCCAGCACACTGATGGATACACCCGCCGCGTCACGCCTCGGCCGTAACCGGGCGCTGTTCCTGGTAGAAGATCAGGACCGCCCCGAGAAGTTCCGACCGTATGGCTTGCCATCAACAGAGTGGCTCAACGATCTGAGCGAGAAGCTGCGTTCGCGACGTGGGTTGAACCCGGAACCCGCGGCGGTGTAGGATTCTCCACTTGGCGGTGGGCAAGCCCACCGGGGTCACCAAGACGGTGGGCAAGCCCACCGCTATATGAGAGACATGGATGTCCAAGATCGCGCCGCAACGTGTTGCCGTTCTCGGAGCCGGGCCGATTGGCCTCGAAGCGGCGTTGTACGCGAAGGCGAGTGGGCTATCTGTTGCCGTGTATGATCGCGGCCAGATTGCCGACCACATTCGCCAGTGGGGCCACGTTCGGATGTTCACGCCGTTCGGGCTGAACTCATCTCCGCTCGGGCTGAAGACACTCCTCCGCGAAAAGCCGAACCGCACGCTCCCCGCAGCCGCCGACATCATCACGGGCCGCGAGTATCGTGATGCTTACCTCGTGCCACTCGGCGAATCGGAACCGCTCCTCGAAAGCCTGCAACAAGAAATCTCAGTCCTTCACGTTGGCCGGGCAACCAAGGGCTTTCGATTGCTCGTGCGATCCGCGAAGGGTCAGGAAAGGATCGACACGGCCGATGTCGTACTCGACTGCACCGGAACCTTTGGCACGTCGAAATGGCTCGGCGATGCCGCCATCCCCGCGGTCGGCGAACTCGCGGCACGACCACAGATCGCAAGCAGCATCGAGGACATTTCGGGCGAACGCAAAGCTCACTACGCAGGGCGAAGCATCGCCCTGATCGGCGACGGCTACTCGGCTGCCACGACGATCTGCGCACTCGCGACTCTCGCTGAGGAACACCCCGCGACGTGGGTGTTTTGGATCACACGCGGCGCACGTGGCCAACCATTACCGCGAGTCACGAACGATCCGTTCAAGGAACGCGATCGCCTCGCGGTGAAGGCGAACTCCCTCGCCACCCGCTGCGATGGCAACCTCGAATTCCACCCGCAAACGGTTCTCGATGAAGTGATCTCACATGGCCCGGATAAGGGGTTCCGCATCGCCGGCCGAAGCAATGGCAAGCCAGTCTCGTGGGAAGTGGAACGGGTGATCGCGAACGTCGGCTATCGCCCCGACATGGGTTTGCGTGTTGATGGCGCGGGCTACTTCGTGCTCGGAGCCAAGAGCCGCGATTCGGGCTTCTTGCTGCGTGACGGTTTCGATCAGATCAAGCAGGCGTTCGCCACGATCATGGGGAACCCGCGACTCGACCTGTACGAGAAGAAGGCCGCATGACTTCACCGAACGGACCCGAAGGGGCGGCTTCTGTTCTTAACCTCCCCACTGGTGGGGGAGGTCGCCGCGAGTCTTCGAGCGGCGGGTGGGGGGGAAGTATCAGCAACTCGTCAAGCATACCCCCCACTGGCTCGCACAGCCTCGCCACCTCCCCCACAAGGGGGGAGGGCAAAAACAACGACTCGCGGGTTACGGCTGTCACGGGCGGAGCAGGGTTCATCGGGTCGCATCTCGTGCGCCTTCTCGTCGAGCGCGGCGAGCGGGTACGGGTGATCGACCGGCCCGGCGCGAAACTCGATCACCTCCCGCTCAGCAAGATCGAAGTGGTCAGTGCCGATATCCGCGATCGGGCGGCAGTGCGCTCAGCGATTCGAGGCGCGAACGCCGTCTACCATCTCGCGGCGAACCCGCAACTCTGGACACATCGCCGGGCCGACTTCCACCGCGTGAACTACCTCGGCACCGTTCACGTTCTCGAAGAAGCGCTCGCGGCCGGGGCCACGCGAATCGTCCACACCAGCACGGAAAGCATCCTCACACGCTCGCGGCAATCGACGCCCATCGCCGAAGATCAGGACGTGCCCGCACGCGACGTGATCGGGCCGTATTGTCGGTCGAAGTTCCGTGCCGAGCGGTTCGCGTTCCACCTCGCACGCAGCGGCGCTCCGGTTGTCATTGTGAACCCGACGCTGCCCATCGGCCCCGGCGACTGGGGCCGTTCGCCGCCAACGCAGATGATGCTCGATTTCTGCCTCGGGAGGCGTTCCGCGTATCTCGACGGCGAACTGAACCTGATGGATGTTCGCGACATCGCAGCGGGCATGATCGCCGCCATGGAACGCGGGCGGCCGGGTGTGCGGTACTTGCTCGGCGCGGAGAACTGGTCGATCCGTTCGGTATTCGGCTACCTCGCGAAACTGACGGGCCTGCCGGAACCGCGATGGCGTGTGCCGTACCCCGTCGCGTTGACCGCCGCATACGTCAGCGAGTTCGTGGCGGACGTGTTCACGGGAACGATCCCAGCCGCAACCGTGACGGGCGTAAAGCTCACCCGCCGCCGGATGCACTTCGACGCCTCGCGGAGCCTGGCCGAGTTGGGGGTCACACCGCGCCCCGCACGCGAATCGATCGCCGAGGCCGTGGCATGGTTTCGGAGTGTTGGGTGGATTTAGCGGCCGCCCCAGAGGGGCGACCGGGGTTTCCTTCCTGGGACCGCGGCCATCTTGGCCGCACAAGCCAGGACATTCGGCCAGCTTTGGAGTATCCCCATCCGCATCTGGTGATGTAAAGCTGCGGGCAAGATGCCGGCATCTTGCCCGCGGTCCCAGGAACAGATCTTCCTTCCTGGGACCGCTAAACCGTCGTCGTGCTCATCAATCGCAGGCGCACCATGTTCAGCGCGAGTTTCGCGGTGCGGCTCATGATCTCGTAGCGGGTGCCGATCCAACCATAGCGGGTCACCTCGGTGCCGTCCTTGTATGCCAGCGCGACATACGCGGTGCCGACAGGGTCGGATTCCGTGCCGCCACCCGGACCCGCGAAGCCCGTTGTCGCCACGCCCAGGTCGGTGCCAAACCGCGAACGCACGCCTTCGGCCATCGCTCGTGCCACGGGTTCGCTCACTGCGCCGAATCGCTCCAGCAGTTCCGTTGGCACGCCAAGTTCGCGATGCTTCACGTCGTCGGTATAAGTCACCACGCCGCCACGGAAGTAGTCGCTCGCCCCGGGAATGAGGCACACGCGGTGCGCCACGAGCCCGCCCGTCAGGCTCTCGGCGGTGGCAAGGGTCTGTTTCTTCTCGTGAAGCAATCGCACGACCGCATCTTGGAGTTCTTCCTCCTCGACGCCGAACACCATCTCGCCAAGCCGTTCGCGGATGATCGCCTCGACGGGTGCGATTTGCTGTTGGGCGTCTGCGCGTGATGCGGCTCGGGCAATGATGCGCAGCGAGATCACGGCATCGCTGACCGTGATCCCCACCTCGGGAACGTGATCGCGTCGCGTGAGATCGAGCAGTTTCGCTTCGACCGCAGATTCGCCGGTGCCGAACGTGTTGATCTTCCGCTGCACCATCACCCCGCCGCCAAGCCCTTCCTTCAGGAGTCGCGGTTGCACCTGCTCCAGGTACATCCGGAACATTTCCGACGGCACCCCGGGCATCGCAACGACCGTGGCACGCCCGACCTTCGCCCACACGCCAGGGGCCGTGCCGCACACGTTGTAGATCGCTTCCGCGCCCTTCGGCAGCAGTGCCTGAACGTGGTTGCGATCGGGCATCACGCGGCCCCGCTTCGTGAACATCTCCTTGATATGTTCCAGCGAAACGGGGTCTTCTTCGAGTGGCACGCCTGCGACGGACGCGATCACTTCACGGGTCAGGTCGTCTTGTGTAGGCCCGAGGCCACCGGTGCTGATGACGAGATCGGCACGTTCGCAAGCCGCACGAAACACGGCGATGTTGTCGGCGAGATCGTCGGCCACCGTGGTGTGAAACCCGACCGGCACCCCGAGTTCGGCGAGCCGGCGACTGAGCCACTGGCAGTTCGTGTCGAGGTTCTGCCCGCTCGTGATCTCACTACCAATTGAGAGAAGTTCCGCTTTCATGGGTGATGATCTGTGGGTGCGGAGGGACAGATGGACGTTGAGAAGTCCCACCGATCATCACAGACTATCCCGAAGTCTGAACATTTTCGACTTTTGGAGAGGTGTTATCACTCTCCGGAACTGGCCTTCACGATCGCGAGATACTGGATTTCGGACGTGTTCGCGAACTCAACGCTCAGCCGCACGGGGCCGGAACTGCCGGGTCGCTCGAAGTGTAATCGTGTTCCGAAACTGTTGGGCACCGTGCCGGCTTCCTCCGCCATGCGAGTGAACCACTTCAGGAGCGTTCGCAGTACACTCAGCGGCCCCGCTTCCTTCGACCCGACGACGTGGCTGGAGTCGGCACACTCCAGAACCACCCCGACGTCTTCGTCGCATCCCGCGACCCGGACGGACTGAAACTCTGCATCCGTTGCCAGGGAAAGGAGATCGTTCGCCAGGTCTTCTCTCCTACCCTCCGCAGGCGGCCAGTGTCCGAACAGCTCAATCATTCTGTCGGCCACTGGCAGATTTTTCATCGCGTTAAACAGCCTCGCCCAGCGCCGAAGGGGCCGGGTGTTCGCGTTCGATGAAGCGCACCTTCACCGTTGGGCCAGCGATGTGGTGCAGCAGATGACGCGGTAACTGGCAGCGCACGACAACTTCGTTCGAGTCGTCGCGGAACTCCTGGCGATACACCTCGGCGTGCGCATTCAGGAAGGCCAAGACCTTCCCGTTGCCCGCATCCGTAATCACCTCGGCCTCCGCGAACTCCGAAGCAAGCGCCTCCATCACCGCGTCTTCGAGGCGGTCAATACCTTCTCCGGTCAATCCGCTCAAGGCCACCGCGCGCGGATGCTGGGCCTCCAAAACCTTCAGAATTGAAGGGTCTGCGACTTTGTCGATCTTGTTCAGCACCAGAATCGTCGGTTTCTTGTCGCAGTCCAGTTCCTTCAACACCGCGTTCACGGCACGAATTTGCTCCACGGCCTGGGGGTTGCTGGCGTCCACGACGTGGATCAGCAGTTTGGCGTGCCGGGCCTCCGAGAGCGTTGCCTTGAACGACGCGACCAGATGGTGAGGCAGTTCGCGGATGAAGCCGACCGTGTCGGAGAGCAGTACGCGCCCCCAGTCGCGGATGTGCCATTGCCGCGTGCGGGTGTCGAGCGTCGAGAACAGCTGGTTCTTGACGTGAACGCCTGCCTTTGTGGCCGTGTTCATCAACTGCGACTTGCCCGCGTTGGTGTAGCCCACCAGCGAAACGGTGTGCTCGCCCGAACGGCTCTTCACCTCGCGTTCCTTGCGGGCCTGCACCTCGGCGAGTTTCCCTTTGAGGTCGCGAATCCGGCCGCCGACAAGCCGTCGGTCCGATTCGAGCTGGGTTTCGCCAGGGCCACGCAAGCCGATGCCGCCGCCCTTCTGACGTGAAAGGTGGCTCCACATCTGCTTGAGCCGTGGGAGCGAGTATTCAAGTTGAGCCAGTTCCACCTGCAACCGCGACTCGACGGTCTGGGCACGGGTCGCGAAGATGTCGAGGATCACTTCGCTGCGATCCAGCACCTTGACGCCCAGCGACTTCTCTAGGTTGCGTGCCTGCGCCGGGGAAAGATCGTTATCGAAGATGACCACGTCGGCATCGCTGCTCTGAACCAGCTCGGAAAGATCCTTGAGCTTGCCGGAACCGATGTACGTGGCGAGTTGAATCTCGTGCCGCTTCTGGGTGAGCTCGGCAACGACGCTCGCGCCAGCGGCGCCAGTCAAGCCGCGGATTTCGTCGCACGGATCGTCGGTGAGCCAGGGTCGGTCCGGCAGGGAGATACTGACGAGAACCGCCTTTTCGGAGGCAACCGATAAGCCGTCACGCTGGGTGTCGAATGCTCTACTGATATGTGTTCCCCTCTAGGGGTTGTTGTGCGTTGGTTGTGGGCTGTTGTTCGTGCTGGCTGGAAGATTGTTGTGTGCTGGAAAGTTCGAAATTCTCTCTACCAACACTTTACACTCAACCACCCACCCACAACCACCCTCAGACAAAAAACTCCGCCCAAAAATTAGAGCCTCTGGGCAGAGAGAAGGTTCAGGTTAATCCCGACTGTAGGTCACTCTCTCCGAGAGTGATCAGTTCTGAGTTGCAGAATTGGCAACTCACGGAGTGAGTTGCCTACCGTCCACAACAACCACCCTCAAATAAACAACTCCGCCCAGAGGTTAGAGCCTCTGGGCGGAGAGAAGGTTCAGGTAGAACCTGGATTTACGTTGCGTTCACGTCACTTGGCTTCGCCACCGGGGATCAGCGGCACCTTGGGCATCGTCACGGGCTTGCCCGTACCGAACACCGGGTTGACGTGGAAGCTCATGGTCTTGCGGTCGGCGTTCACCTTCACCGAGGCTCGCAGATCAGCGGCAGTCGAGCCGATGCCCGGCAACCGCGTCTCGGTCGTCTCGCTGACAAGCGGAACGTTCGGCCGGCCGCTCGTCGCGGTTGCACCACCGGCCAGAGGTCCGAACCCGCCGGTGAACCCGGAGGTTTCGTTGCTCAGAGCGGCGCCCGTCGTCTCGGAGCGGAACTCATCCGTGTCGTTCGAGATCACGGCCAACTCGGTTCGCGAGCCGGCTTCCAGCTTGATCTCGAGTGGCTTCGGATCGTTCAGGTTGACGGTGATCAGGTCGAAGGATTCCTTGGGGGTTCCCTTGAACTTGGTCACCTTGATGCTCGCGGTGCCGCCGATCGGCTTGCCGAACGCCTGCTTCACCGACACCTTGTAGGTGCCCTTGAAGGCCAGAGCCGCAGTGTATTGCTCGGAGCGGTCGCCACCCTGTTCGAGGATGTCCGACTTCAGAACACCACCGCCAGTTGTTCGCTTCTGGGTCGAGGAGCAGACCGAGCCGTTCGGTTCAGCAACCGTCAGGTCCAGGTCAGCAGCCCCTTGCCACAGCAACTCGATCACGAGATCGCGGCGAGTCTGTTCGGTCATCGCCTGGCGGAGGGCATCCGCCTTCTGGCCGGCCTTCTCGGCCTTCTCCACGAGTCGGGGCAGGCGAGCCTTGACCTGCTCGTGGTAGTTGATGCCGTCGGTCGTGTTCCAGTCCCGCTTCTGGAGGCCATTCACGGCCCACACAACGGCGTCGGTCTGCACGTCCTTGCCAGCTTCGGCATATGCCAGAGCGTTGGCGTAAGCCACGGGTTGATCCGGGGCACACTCCGCGGCTCGCTTGCAGAAGGCAACGGCCTGGGCGTGGTTCTTCAGGTTCGCCTCGGCCTTGGCGGCCTTGAGGTAAGCCTTCGAGTCGTTCGGGTCGAGGTCAATCCCCGACACGGCGGCTCGTTCGACTTCGTGCGGGTCGGCTTGCTTGGTCGCCGCGAGAGCGACTGCCAGCGACTCGTGAACCCAATCGTCGGTGGCCAGCCCCTTGCGGAGCGCACCCTTGAGAACTTCAGCCGCGTGCTGATACTCGTCCATTTCCATGAGGAACTCGGCCGCTGCGACGATCAGACCGGGATCGCTGACTGTCTGGTCGATCGCGGCGTTCCACATCTGCTTCGGGTCGTTGCCGAGCTTCTTCCGCATGGCGACAGCGTCAACCTTGGGGTTGTTCAGGCCACCCTTCTCGGCATCGACGATCGGTGCCTTCGGGTCGTTGGCGGCGATCACCTTCGGGTTCCGTGGGTTCTGCGGGGCAGCTGCCATACCTTCCGCTCGCTTGAGCTTGACCGAGGCGGCCGGATGGTATCGGCTCGTCCCGCGGATGATGAGGGCACGGGCCGGTGGGTAGTAACCCAGCGAGTTCAACTGGTTCGCGGTCAGCAAAGGAGCTTCGACGATCGCGTTCGGATCAGCCGGAGGAGCAGCGTTGGGGTCTTGAGCCCACTCGCCACGAGCGACTGTTTCCGTGATCAGGTTCAGGAGCAACTGGCTCTGGTCGCCACCCTGGAGGCCGAACTGGCCACCGAGATTACCGAACTGGCCAAGCTGACCACCGCCCACACCGAGACCACCAGCACCGAAGCCGATGTTCTGTTGCTGAGGTTGGCCGTTCTGGCCGAGGTTGGCGAACTGGCCGCCCATACCGCCGGCTCCAGCCTGGTTACCACCGAAGTTGTTGCCACCGCCACCACCGTTGTTACCGAAGAAGTTGGCGGCACCGATGACCTGACCAAAGATGGCCAACTGCGACTGCTGGAACTGCTGGTTCTGTTGCAGCGTTGCCTGGTTCACCGAACTCGGGATCGGGATCACCAGGTCGGCCACCGGAAACACCCGGGTCACCTTCTCTTCCAGGCGGCGGTTGAAGGTCGTGATCTCGACGTAGTCCGGGCGAACCATGTACGTCGCGTTCATCGACAGCAGCACGATGTCAAGGAAGGTGCCAAGCTTCATCCCGCGGAGTTGCGTCGCTGCGAGGTTCGGCTTCTTCTCCTTGATGTCGTTCACCTGCTCAGCCTTGAAGTGCTCTTCCATGATCACGAACGAGATCGCGTATCGCTTCGAGAGCTTCTGGAGCAACTCGAACAGCGGGACATCATTGAGGTTCGCGTCGTCAAGGAGCACTTCCTGATCTTCGATCAGGCTCTTCAGTTGGAGCTGCGACTGCGTCGGGTTCGGCCCGAGGTTCGAGTTCAGATACGCATCTCGACGCAGCGCGGTCAGTTCACGCCACACCGTGGCTGGCGGGAAGTGAACCGGCGGCTCATCAGGGTATGGGATGTGAGACTTCTCGGTCTGCATCATGGTGAGCAGGAAGCGGTCTTCACGGATGCGGGCGAGTTCCTTCCATTCACGCAACTGTGTGGCCTGTTGACCGATGATGTAGCTGGCGACGGCGGGCGGAGGAATCGTCTGCCCCTTGCTGACTCGCTCCTGGATCATCAACTGGGCTTCCTGATACGCCAGCTCGAAGCGGGCTTGCTTCATCAGTTGGCGGAACTGGTCGATCCGGTTCTTGGTGCGGGCTTCGTCGTCCTGCTCACGGTCGAACTCGTTGAGCCGCTGACGGGTCTTGGCGATTGCCTCGCGTTCGGCGGCTGCCTGACGCTTGACCTCCGCACCCTTCAGGAAGATTTCACGCATGACGGCTTCGAGGTCGCCAACCATCTGGTTACGCGACGAACCACCAATGGCGTCGTAAGCTGCGATTTCGTCACGCTGACGCTTCAGATCCTGGTAGGCCGTGTCAGGGTCGGTGCGGAGCAGTTGGCGAGCGCGGCGAATGGTGGCATCCACCAGCACCTTGTACCGTTGTTCCTCGACCTGACGGCGGGCTGCGGCTTCCCTCAGGATGTCATCCGCTTGCGGAGTTCCCGCTGGTGGCTTCGGGGCGGCGATGCCACCGGCAGGAGGAGGATCCTGCTTGCCGATGTCTTGAATCACGACGCGAGCCACTTCACCCGCGGCAACCTTGAGACCGTTCGCCTTGGCGGAGATCTTCTGTTCGATGTCGGCCTTGGTGAGTTTCCCGCTCTTGAGCTTCGCGATCATGGCGAGGCCGGCGGCGGCTTCGTGGTCGTTCGGGTCGATCTTCTTGGCCGCTTCGTAGAGCTTGCCTGCGTCGTCCCACTGCGATTGTGTGATGGCCCAAACGGCCTGAACCAGGAACTCGTCCTTGTAGAGCTTGATCTGCGTGCTCGCAAGGGCCAGTGCCCGATCCGATTGCAGCATGGCGGGGGCATCCTTGTGAGGAGCGTCACGCCATTGATCGAGCATCATGTTCAGGAAGAAGTTGTCGATCTGCGGTGCGGGGAGCTTCTCGCTCAGGTTCAGGGCGATGGCGCGATTCGCGACAGCCCCGTTCACGGTCAGGGTCACGGATTCCGCGGCCTTGGCGAGCTTGCCCATCACGAGCGTGGTGCGGTCGGCTCGCAGTGGTGGGAGCTTGGTGGGATACACTTCACCGACTTCCGCTCCGAACTTGAACTTGTCCACCTTGACGACCGGCGTATCGATCGAGGTCAGGAGGCGGGTCGAGAACTCGCCGCGCTTCACAGGATTGGCGAGATCTTCTTGAACTCGAACAACGGCACCACCGGTGAGGGCGGCGAATCCGTGCAAGTTCTGAGGATTCACCTTCAGGCCCAGCGGCACCGCGAAGAAGCTGATGTCGCTGCCGTCCATCCGGGTGCCGATGGCGATTCGGTCGTCTTCCGTGATGGGGTTGAAGGCGCTGTCACCGTCGCCAAGGAGCAGGACGAGCTGCTGGCGGCCACGGGCTGGCGCGATGGTATTGAGCGCCTTGTTCAGCGCGTTCTTGAGGTCGGTCGCCCCGGAGCCGTATTCGACATCCGTGATCGCCACGGTGGCATCACGAACTTCGTCGGCGTTGGGTGCGAAGAATCCCTTGGTCAGTGGGTGGGTGGCCTCGGGTGTGCTGGCGGCCCACACGCTGACGCGGTCGTTGGGGGAAAGGACACTCGTGAGGCCGGTCAGAATCTGCCGGGCCTGTTGCAGCGGGCGACCCGCCTGGCTGGCGGACATATCGACCATCACGAGAATGTCGCGCGGGCGAACCGGAGCCGCCTCGATGGTGGGCTTTACCTGCCAGGCGAACAGCGTCTGGCCGTCCCGGAACTGATATGTCAGGACCGGGAGCTTGCTGAACTTGTTGATGACGATGTCTTCGACGAGTTTGCCCCCGTCTGGGCGGGCAGTGTCGCCGGGCTTCACGGGGTTTGACCCCGGCCGGCCGTCGCCGAACAACGATGTGCCGAGGGCGGCGAGGGTGGCAGCCACCCCCAGCACCACAGGCAACACCCGAAGGCGTTTCAGGAAGGTCATAACCCTAGGCTCCTCTGATGGACGGGTTGCGGTCGCTGTCGCATCGTCCTGGTGAGTAACAAATCGTCGCCTGATTTTACGACAAGATCCGCGGGGGACGCCAGGCGAATTCGCGGCCTGGGGGCCTGTGGCGTTTTGGTGAACCGGAATCGCGCATTGCAATCGCTTCCGCATCCGGTTCGCCAAAACGCCATCTCGAACCGACATCCCCCGTGGGCAAGTCTACCCGGTGTAACGGTTCACCAAGCCCGGCGTTGGCGGGTTCAACCGAACTGGGCGCCAGATATTGGGTTACTCGTGATTTCCTTGGCGAAATCCGCACTACCGGCTGGGGAATCTGGGGGCATCTTGAGGATTGTTTGCTGTCGGATGTGCGGATTGCCCGGAAGGGTGGGGGAGTACCGAGGATTCTGATGAAGGTGACTCGGTGCCAACCCCGCCTTTCGTGTTGACTTACCCAATCCGACGATCTAGGCTAATTCAGGCAGGATCGAAGGATTGTTCCGTCAGGGAGATTGGCCATAGCAATCCCCTTCGGCTCTGGGTGCTGAACAAATCGCGTGACGAACTTGTTCTACCCGATCGCAGGCCAATTCAGAGTGTAATCGCGCATGTTACCCCCAAACCCATCTGATCCGGTACCGGCGATTTCCGCAGCGGAACTTCGTCGTCGCCTGCTTTCTTCGGGGCCACCTTCAGCCCCAATGAATACCCCCAAGCCTGTATCGATCCCGGAACCCGAGATGGATCAGGAACCCGAGATGGATCAGGAACCCGAGCCGCTTCCGCGCTCGTCGGGATCTCACGGGGCGTTGCCTCCACTCTGGATGCCCGGGAAGTCTGGCCCGCTTGGTTCGGTTGTTCGACCAGCCGCGCCGATTCCGCAAGTGCCGATCATCTCGGAACCTCTGCAACCGCGGCCTTCGCAGATGCGACGCCCTGTTGCTCCTCCGCGATACGAATCGACCACACCACCGGTTCCCAATTACCCGCCGCCGGAAAGCTATGCTCCCCCACCGCAGGAACCCAGGTATCACGACGAAAGCCCGAACGCGGAAATAGCCCGGCTCAAATCGGAAAACAAGGAACTCCGAAAGCTCCTGGATGAGATGAAGCACCTCCTCCAGGAAGCGAGCGAATCGGAGCAAAAGCTGGTCGAGAAAGAGAAAGAATTCGAGGTCGCGCTCGCCGAGAAGGAAGTGCAGATCGAGGAACTGAGCGCTCAACTCGGGGCGATTGAGGAGCAGATCGCCAAGGGCGAACTGGCGCCACCACCCCCGGTTCCCAAGACACGTACCGAACTCGAAGAGTGGGGCGACGAACTCGAAAAAGAGAACGCCAAGCTCCAGCAGGACCGGAAGAAGTTTCAGGAAGAGCGGATGCAACTCCGCGAGGACGAAGAGGGGCTTGAGACTCAGATGCGCGAGATGGAGGTTTCCATGGCGAAGGAGCGAGCGTTGCTTGCTCGCCAGGAAACGGAATTGAAGCGACTCAGCGCAGAAATCCAGCACGAACTCGAACTGATGCAGCGCGGCGACACCAATCTCCGCGATCACCTGAAGAAGTTCGAACGGCGTGCCCAGGAAGTGATGACCAAACCGCCCGGTGGCGGTGGAAACCCTGGCCGACGGTAGGAACGGGGATCAGGAGACGGGAGTCAGAAATTTGGGGGGTCAGAAAGCAGACAGCACGAGCTGTCTGCTTTCTGACCCCCCAAGCAATTGGTACTACGTACAGGTCAGGTCCCCAGAAGTTAGGGAACACCCCGACACCCGACACCCGATCCCCGACTAACTCCCGACTCCCAGCTCCGGGTCTTTGCGGGTTCCGACGTAAACGAGGAATGCGGCGAGCAACCCGAACATCACCACCGACAGAATCTTCGCCCACTCCACTTCGTCGGGCTTCCACTCCAACTTCCCGGATTCCGAGTTTGGCTCTGCGAACAGGCGGAAGCCGAGGTTGAGCGTGTCATTGACCGCATCGGGAAGGAACGCAAAGAACGCGATGATTAGCCCGCAGAGCGTGCCACCCGCGATGTAGCCGCTGGCGAGCAGCACGCCAGGACTGGTTTCGGACTCCGCGTCCGACTTCGGCTTGCCCCGCAGCTTGTCGGTCACCAGTCGCATCATGCCACCGATGAAGATCGGCAATGTCGAGCCGAACGACAGGTACATTCCGACCGCCACGGGCAGCGCCGACACCCCGCACAACTCCAGAGCGATGGCGATCATCACGCCGATGAGGATGAGCGTCCACTGGAGCGTGCCGCCGAGGATTCCCTTGATGATGTTGGCGAACAGTTCGGGTTGAGGGGCCGTGAACTTTTTCGGAGCGTCGGCACCGTTGTCCATTGTGTTCGACACCCGAGCGATGGGCAGATCCACGCGGTACACGGGGTACCCGGCTTCGTTCACGAGATATCGCCCTCCCTGCAACCGCTCGTTTTCGCCATCACGAACGTGGACAACGCGGTACTCGGTCACATCCTTCCATTCCTCCTCGCCCGTGTTGTAGGGCTTGCCAGGTCGCTCTTTCGGCGCGTCAGCTGGGATGGTCAGCACGACATCTCGCGTGAAACCGTTCTTCGTGTAGTGCGTGCCGGCCCTGTCGAGTGCCAGCATCGTGAGGCCAATGACCAGTGCGGACGTCACGGCCCCGATCAGGATGGCCCACTGCTGTTTCGAGGGGGTCGCGCCGACGAGGTAGCCCGTCTTCAGGTCTTGCGAAGTCGTGCCGCCATTGCTCGACGCGATGCAAACGACCGCCGCGACCGTGAGTGCTGTGAGCATCGCCGTGGGTCCCGTTTTTCCGAGAATGAAGAAGATCGCACACACCAACAGCAGCGTTGCGATTGTCATCCCTGAGATGGGGTTCGACGAACTGCCAACTTCGCCCGTGAGTCGGCTCGACACCGTGACGAACAGGAACCCGAACAGCAGAATCATTCCGGCCCCGAGCAATCCCTGGAAGTTGAACCCAAGCCCCAGTTGCGGGACAGCAGCGAGCGTGACGATCAGCGCCACGCTCCCCCAAAGCACGATCGTCATCGGCATGTCGTGTTCCGTGCGGATCGTGGCCGGTGCCCCACCGGCTGCCCGACTCGCCCGAAGGTCGCGAAGCCCAGCTCCAATCGATCCGAAGATCAGCGGCAACGCCCGGCACATGCTGATGATGCCACCCGCGGCAACGGCCCCGGCACCGATGTATTTCAGGTAATATCCCCGGATATCGTCGGGCACCATGTTGCGGATCAATCCGGGGTTCTTGTCGTCCTTAGGCTTGTCCGGGTCCCAGTTCGCGGGGGCGACGGGCTCATTCAGCTTCGCGCCGAAAGTGGCGATGGCTGGCCCGAGTACGAGGTACGACATGACGGCCCCGGCCATCATCAGGCACGCGATACGTGGGCCGATGAGGTAGCCCACGCCGAGCAGTTCTGGCGCGAGTTCGCCCCGCACTTCGGCTCCGTTGATCCCCGTTCGCGTTCCGGTCGCCTCGTTATCTCGGTAGAGGTTGGTCGCCGGTTCGCTGGCCCACAGTTTCGTGGCCGCGGTCAGGAACTTGTAAACCAGCGCGATGCCGAAACCGACGAATACCATCTTCGCGGTCGCGCCGCCCTTCTCCCCGGCAACCAGCACCTCGGCACACGCCGTTCCCTCGGGGTAAATCAGCTTGCCGTGTTGCTTCACGATGAACGCACGCCGCAGCGGGATCATCATCAGGATGCCCAGCACCGCGCCGAGGACCGAGACGGTCATGACGCGGATTGGGTCCATCTCGAAGCCGAGCAGAAGCAGTGCTGGCATCGTGACCCCAACCCCGAACGCGATGCTTTCACCGGCACTGCCTGCCGTCTGCACGATGTTGTTTTCGAGGATGGTCGTCTTGCGAACGTTGAACGCCTTCGAGATGGCCCGGAACAGGGTGATCGACAGCACCGCGATCGGCACCGATGCCGAGACCGTCAGGCCAACCTTGAGCACGAGGTACAGCGACGACGCGCCGAAGATGATGCCGAGAATCGTGCCCGCGAGCACGGCTGGCAGCGTGAACTCGGGTGGCGATTCACCCGGCGCGATGAACGGTTGATGCGGGGGCGGCACGTCCGATTCGACGGTCTTTGGTTCCGACATTGGCATGGCTCGCTTCGAGTGCGGGTGCAAGCAGATAGAATCATCGTGAACCACGCCGAAGGCAAGTGCCCCGAGAGTGGTTCCTGAGTTCCGCTGGTTCACTCAACCTGGAGGTTCCGATGCATGGCCGCTTGCTGATTGCCGTTCCCCTGCTGAGCGTGATGCTCGCGATGACCGCCGCGACCGCTCGAGCCGAGGACGAACCCGCCGTCGTGAAGCTGGTGAAGTCGAAGGTGAAGGACGTGAAGAAACCCTTCGCGCTGATCGTGGAGTTCAAGGTGAAAGCGGGGAAGGAGAAGGAAGCGGAGGAAGCCTTCGCTCCGTGCCTGATCGCGACGCGGAAGGAGCCAGGTTGCGTGGTGTACTACCTGAATCGCGATCCAGATCATCCCGAGATGTTCATCATGTACGAGCAGTTCAAGAGCGTTGATGCCCTGGCAGAACACATGAAGCAGAAGCACACCGAGACACTGCTCAAGACGCTCGGAACGCTCGCCGATGGCGAACCGAAGCTCAAGATTCTGACTGTCCAGGAGTGATCCTGAAGCGAGCCACGGGTTTATCCCCCGTGGTGTCTATGCGAGCCACGGGGTTCATCCCCGTGGGGTTTGCATCCGTGATCGCAACACCCACGGGGATAAACCCCGTGGCTCGCCAGGAGCCAAAGTGGAGGACGGATTTCTCCATTCCCCTGCAAGGAGCTTCCGGTTGCGGATACACTCGACTGTGCCCACTTGAACTCACCGAGGGTTGCCGTGTCGCTGGTCGCAACGTTGAAACTCGCCAAACGAGTCGTGTTCGAGACCGACAAGCGTTTGCTCTGGAAACTCGCCTACACGATGGGCGTGCGGGGAGCGCTGTCGGTCCACAAGCACAAGCGACGAATGCAGCGCGGGCAGTTCTTCCCGCCGTTCCTGTATGTGTCGATCATCAACACCTGCAACCTCCGTTGCCAGGGTTGCTGGGTCGATGTCAGCATGAAGCAGCAGACCATCTCGCCCGAAGCGTTCCACAAGCTTGTCCGCGAAGCGAAGCAGATGGGGAACGTGTTCTTCGGCATCGTCGGCGGCGAGCCATTCATGCACCCGCAGTTGCTCGACATGCTTGCCGAGCACCCGGATTGCTACTTCCAGATCTTCACGAACGGCCACTTCATCACGCCGGAACGCGCCCGGCGAATGCGGCAACTGGGGAACATCACGCCGCTGATTTCGGTCGAGGGCACGCAGATCGTCAGCGATGAACGCCGCGGGCGTTCGGGTGTGCTCGACAAGACGATGCAGGGGCTTCACAACTGCCTCGACGCCGGGGTGTTCACGGGCGTCTGCACGAGCCTGGCCCGCACGAACATCGACGACACGCTGCGAGAAGAGTGGATCGACACGCTCATCAAGATGGGTGTGCTGTACACGTGGTTTCACGTCTATCGACCGATGGGGCCGAATCCGAACCCGGAGTTGTGCCTCACGCCCGAGCAGGCCGTGCGGGCGCGGAAGTTCGTCGTCGAAATGCGGGCGAAGAAGCCGATCGTGATTATCGACGCCTACCACGACGGCAACGGCAAGGCGCTCTGCCCGGCCGCGAACGGGATCAGCCACCACATCAACCCGTGGGGCGGCATCGAACCGTGCCCCATCGTGCAGTTCTCGGCCGAGTCGATCCACACGACGCAATCCGACACGCGACCGCTGAAAGAGAAGTTCATTCAGTCGGCATTCCTGGCGGACTTCCGCAAACTGGCAGCGAACACGACACGCGGCTGCATCGTGCTGGAACGGCCTGACCTGCTGAAGAAGCTCGTGGAAGCACACGGCGCGAAGGACGCAACGGCTCGACAAACCGCGCTCGCGGAGCTGGGAGCGATGACGCCGCGAACTTCGCAGTACAACCCCGCAGCCGAGATCCCCGAGAAGAACGTCTTCTACCGACTGGCGAAGCGATTGTTCTTCAACGACTTCGGGGTCTACGCGGGCCTGGACGCCGAACACGCGAAGAACTCGGCCCCCGCTGTGCTGGCAGGGAAGTAATGGTGTACATTCTTAGCCGCAAGCGGCTAAACTCGTCGGAGTCATCATGCCCAAGGATGAACGAGTTCTCGTGATCCCCACGGAGCAGTTTCGTGCCGCAGGGTACTTCCACGGGTTCCGCGCTGCCGATGCCGCATATCGCGCTGCTGTGCTCGACCCGAGTTCGTTCGAGTTTCGACCCCGATCCGAAGTGGAAACGCAGCCCGAGTTCAAACAACTCATCCCGTATGTCGTGCTGAAGTGCGGGAGCGAGTTGTTCCACTACCGCCGGGGTGCAGCGGGCACCGAGGCACGGTTGCGGTCGCTGCGTTCGGTCGGCATCGGTGGCCACATCAGCGAGGAAGACGCACGCGGTGGTGACGACCCATACCACACCGGTATGATGCGCGAGCTAACCGAAGAAGTGCTCATCGACTGCGATTGGAAGGACTCGTTCTTTGGGTTTATCAACGACGACCGCACGCCTGTCGGTAGCGTTCATCTCGGCGTCGTGCATCTGGTCGAACTGGCGGCGCGGGCAGTTCGTTCACGGGAGGAAGCGCTCGCGGAGTCAGGGTTCTCGCCGCTCGCCGAGTTGGCAGCACGCACGGACGAGTTCGAGACGTGGTCGCAGTTTGTGCTCGCCGAGTTGACACGCGTTTAACGTTCGACCACCAGTGTTTTCCCGTCGGCGGTCGTGAGTCGCCAGCCTTGTGGGGTCTTCTCCAGTCGCCGGGGATGATGCGACTCCACCAGTTCCAGCGCGCGCTTCACATCGGGAGCGGCCCAGGGTTGCCCGGCCAGGGGTAGCGGCGTCACAACGGGGGTCGCCAGTTCTGCCACGCTCTCGGTCGAAGCCTCGGGCGGCAGAAGAACACTCCCCGCGTCCACCACTCGCACGGCTCCGTTCTCGGTTCGCACCACGAGTACTGGCACGCGAAACCGCAGTTTCACCCGCACTGTACCAACAGCATCGACGGACACATCTTCGACGCCAGCCACCCAGGGATGGGCACCGAACGCCCTCGTGAGCTTCGCGTTCAATTCGGGGTCGAGCGACTGGAACGTATCGGGGAGGTTCGCGACGTAGCGGACTTCGGACAGGAACGCGGCCCGGTCCAGTCGGGGCGGCGAATCGCATTCGATCTCAGCGAAGCGCACGGAATAGCGGTCGCGCGTGCTAATCCCAAACCGAGCGGCATCACCCAGACGTGCGATTCCCCAGACCAGACCCGCGACGACCGTGAGCGTGAGCGTCGCCACGATCAGACGACGCGCAATGCGGCCCGATCCACCAGACGACTCAGCTTTTGGCGTGCGTTTCGCGGGCATCCTTCACCCGTAGTCGTTAGTTTCAAGTTTCAAGTTCCAGGTTCCAAGTTAAAACCTGGAACCTGGAACTCTGAAACCTGGAACTCTGAAACTCCGGCCGTTCACCAGACGTGCAATTCCTGGTCGAGATCAACTCCCGTGCGTTCACGGACTCGCGTGCGAACCCGGTCGACAAGCTGAAGGATATCTGTGGCCGTGGTGCCGGGATGTGCCACGACGTAGTTCGAGTTTCGCTCGCTGAGTTCGGCGTTGTTGACGCGAGCCTTCGTCATCCCGGCCCGGTCGATGAGTGTCGCCGCAGTTTGGGCCGGCGGGTTGCGGAACAACCTCACGGCTGCCTGGAAGCTGAGCGGCTCGGAGGTCTTTCGCAGAATCCACGCTTTGCGCATTCGCTTCAAGACCCAGGCCGGCGCGGCCTTTTCCAACTCGAACACGACATTCAGAATCACCGGCTCGTCGATGTCGCTCTGGTGTTCCGTGAACGTGAGTTCGTCCTGTGTCCGAACCTGCACCTTCCCGGTATCGGTGAGCACGGTCACTTGCCGGACTCCTTGCCCGATCTCGCCCGTGCGATCGCCGACGTTGCACCGAACGCTGCCTCCGACGGTCCCCCGCAGGCCAACAAGCGTTTCGAGACCCGTCAGACCCTGCCGCACAGAGAAGGCGATAAGGTCGAATAACGGTCCACCGCCACCGGCTGTGATCCGTTTGCCGTCCCATTCGATCATGGTGAACGCGGGGGCGGTAAGCTGAACCACGGCTCCCGGAACGGGGTCGTCGCGGACGAGCAGGTTGTTCCCGCCGCCGAGCATGCGAACGGGGACTTGTTGCGTCTGACATGCCGTGAGCACACGCCGAAGCTCGTCGACATCGCGTGGCTGGATGAGGAACTCTGCTGGCCCGCCGATCCTGAGGTGCGTGTACGGCGCGAGTGGCTCGTTCCGCTTCGTGATCTCGGGAAACTCTTCGACAAGGGACATTATCGCTCTCCGCCTCGTATCGCGTCTGAGAGCATATTAGCGGTGCAGGGTCAGGAGATGAAGGGGTGCCGGGGTGAAGGGGTGAAGGGGTGATGCGGTGTCCTGCCCCATTCGGAGTGAAGACCAAGAGACTATTTCACCACGTCCATTCACCCGCTCACCCCATCACCCCTTCACCCCTTCCCCCTTTCACCCCGTCACTTCTTGTCGCTGATGCACCAGAGGTGCTTCGAGCCGCGGATGAAGATTTCGCCATCGCAGAATGCCGGAGAAGCGAAAACACGCTCGTCCAGCGGGTTCTTCGCGAGTACCTCGAACTCCTCCGATGCCTTGAGCACGAAGGTAATTCCCTCGTCCGAAGTCAGGTAGATGCGGCCGTCGGCGGCGATCGCCGAGGCGTGGTGCCCCTTCCCGCTGAGCCGTTCCTTCCATAACTGCTTGCCAGTCTTCACGTCCCAACAACTCGCCACCCCGCGATCATCGACCAGGAAGAGTTTGCCATCGTGAGCCACTGGCGACGGCACATATCCGCCTTCCTTCTGCTTCGACCACAGAACGTGCGACTTCGTCACGTTCCCGCTGCCGGTGGGGTCGATCGCCATCACCCAGTGTTCCGGGAATCCCGCAGTCATGAGCAGCACGCCGTTGTGCAGTACCATGCTCGAAACGAACTGCTCCGTCGGTCCGTTGATGATCCAGTTCTGCTTGCCCGTGTCGGGGTCGTAACTCGCGACGCACTTACTGCCAGTCAAAACGAGTTGCTTCTTGCCGGCTGCCTCGATCACGACTGGCGGGCAGTACGATCGCAACTTCGTCGGGCGATCGGCTCGCCATTTCTCCTCGCCCGTTTTCTTGTCGAACGCGACGATGAACGCGGTCTTGCCTTTCGGGGCATCCTGGTCGCCGTTGACGATCACGAGATCCTTGTACAGCATCGGCGGGCTACAGAAGCCGTGTTGGGAGTGAAACTCCCCGGGGTTCTTCTCCCAGACCAGATTCCCGGAGTAGTCGTAGCAGTACAGCCGCATCTGCGGATTATCGAGGAACGTGATGAAGACACGTTCGCCATCCGCTGCCGGGGTGGAACTGGCCCAACTGTTCTCGTTGTGCTTCTTCTCCAGGTCCGACACGACTGCTGCTTTCTCCCAGAGAATCTTCCCGTTCGCACGGTCCACGCAATACAGCACGCGCTTCTTCTCCGCTTCAACGCACCCGGCCACGAAGATCTTCCCCTTACTCACCACTGGGGAAGAATGCCCGGAACCGGATAGCTCCGTCTTCCAGCGCACGTTGCTGCTGGCGGTCCAGGTCAGGGCGAATCCGGTGTCGGTGACCGTGCCATCGGAGCGCGGACCGCGCCACGCGGGCCAGTCTTCGGCAGGCGCGAAACTCGCCATCATCGCGAAGCAGAGCGAAACTGATAACAATCGTGTACGCATCGGCATGTTCTCCGGCCGGGGAAGTGCTAATGTGGTAGGCAGGACAGATTGAACCACATCCGTGACGATCCGGGAACGAGAAAACCTTTCCGAGCGTCTAAAACGGAACAGATTCGCAACAGCGGGGTTCAACCCCGTAACCACCTCCTCCACTCTTGGGGTTCGTTCATGGCCACAACCCGGTTCGTCAAAGCACTTTCTGCCATCGCGTTGTTCAATGGAGTGCTGTTCCTGAGCCTTCCGCCAGAAGCTCAAGCCAGTAACGAAACCGACGCCAAGCGATACACTCAGGATCTGAAGGCGGGCAAAGATGCCAAGACGAAGATCAACGCATTGCACGAACTGGGTAAGCTCGCCGCGATCATGAAGAGCTACGTCGAAGATGCTCTGCCCGACATCTACAAGAGTTTGGACGACAAGGACGCGGGAATTCGCGCTGCCGCAGCTCAGGCTCTGGGTGCCTGCGACGAACCGGCCGAGAAGGCCGTTCCACCGCTCATCAAGATTCTGAAGGACGATAAGGATGACGCTGCCAAGATCGGGGCCACCAAGGGTCTGATGTCCATGGGGAACAACGCGAAGGCGGCGATCCCGATCCTTCGCGAGTACGCCGCCGACAAGACAAGCAAGGTTGGGGCCGCAGCCAAGACTGCACTCAAGGCGATTGGCAAAAAGAATCAGTAAGCTGCTCCGCGATAACTCAAAGGCCACCCGGTTGCACCGGGTGGCCTTTCCGCGTATCGTCGGTGCCATGTCACACACACGCCGCACGTTCCTCGCTTCGTCACTGCTCGCTGGAATCGACCTTCCACAACTCGCATTCAGTGCCGACACGCCGCGAACTCGCCCGCCGAAGCGGACGAAACCACCCACGAAGAACATCGCGGTGGTCACCACGGTGTACCGGTATCTCTCGCACTCGTACCACATCGCGGGCCGATTCCTCGATGGCTACATGAAGGGCGACGAACATCACTACCCCGATTTCGGCGTGGCCAGCACCTACGTCGAACAGGTGAAGGCGGCCGATCTGAGCCGGGAACTCGCGAAGGAGCACGGCTTCCGCATCTCGGAAACGATCGAAGACGCGCTGACGCTCGGCACGGGGAAACTCGCCGTCAATGGCGTGCTGCTCATCGGCGAACACGGCGACTATCCCTCGAACGCACGCGGCCAGAAGCTCTACCCCCGGCACGAGTACTTCAAGAAGATCGTGGAAGTGTTCGCGAAAACCGGCAAGACGGTGCCCGTGTTCTGCGACAAGCACCTCAGCTATGACCGGACGAAAGCGGCCGAGATGGTGGCGACCGCGAAGAAGATGAAATTCCCGCTCATGGCAGGATCAAGTCTGCCTGTCACCTGGCGACGCCCGGAACTGGAGTTCAAGCTCGGTACGAAGATCAAGGAGGCTCTGGTCGCATCGCGGGGGGAACTCGAAATCTATGGCATCCACGCGCTCGAAGCGTTGCAGTGCATGGTCGAACGGCGGTTCACGGCGGGCGGCGGCGCGGGTGCTTCGCAGGGGGTCAAGGCAGTCACCTGCCTGCAAGGCGAGGCGGTCTGGAAAGCGGGCGACGACAAGCTCTGGTCGTGGGAATTGTTGGAACACGCCATTGGTCGCAGCCAGTCGCGCAACGCCGGCGACATTCGCACGAACTGCAAGCGGTTCGCACCTCCCAGTACCTGGAGCACGCCTTCAAAGGGACCGATCGCGTTCCTGATTGAGTACCGTGACGGCCTGAAAGCAACGGTGCTTCAACTCGACGGCCACATCTCGGACGACACATTCGCGGCAACGGTCGAAGGCGAGGCGAAGCCGTCGTCGTGCCTGTTCTGGCTACCGCCACCTCCTGGGGCTGCGTTCCTCGAAGCGCTCACCACACATATCGAGACGTTCCTGACAACAGGGATTCCACCTTACCCCGCAGAGCGAACGCAGCTCACGGGCGGGATTCTCGATTACGCCCTCGAATCGCGGGTCAGCGACTCGAAGCGTCTGGAAACGGCCGACCTCGACATCCGCTACGACCCGCCCGCCGAGAGCGGCTTCATGCGCGGCGATTACGCCAAACCCGTGAAATGAATAGACGCGGTGGTTCACCAACTCGCGGCTCATCAGACCAATCTGAGTTCTTGCGAACCAGAGGGCAGCGGGATACTCTACACCCGCCTGGGTAGGGCGAACGGGTTAGCTTCAACCTGGCCCTGCTCGTTCCTGTATGGAAGGTGTACCGATGTTGCGAATCGTGTGTCTGCTCCTGGTCTCGGCGTTGTTGGCGTGTCCGACATCACTGGTTGCCCACAATGCCGATGGGAAGAATTGGAAAGGGAAGGATCTCGAGAAGCGCGATCTCCGCATGGAGAATCTGGAAAACGCAATCCTCGACGATGCCAAGATGTTCCTTGTGAACATGAAAGACGTCAAGGCAATGAAGGCCAGCTTCCGGGATGCCGATCTCACGAGTGCCTCACTTGATGGGGCCGACCTGACTGGGGCCGACTTTCGTGATGCCACGCTTGCCAAGGCCAGTTTCCAGAAGAGCATCCTCAAGGGCGCGAATCTGGAAGGCGTCGATCTCGGCGAGACCTCGCTACAGAGTGCCGATCTGCGTGGCGCGAACCTGAAGAAGATCAAGGGACTGCAGGACATCACCCGGGCCGACCTGCGGGACGCGGATCTCCGTGGGGCGAACATGCTGGGCGCCAAGGATTACGCGGGAGCGTCGGCGAAGTTCAAGGGAGCCAAGTTCGACAAGAACACCAAATGGTTCAAGGGATTCGATGTGGAAGGGTCAGGCGCGGTGATGATCGAGGGAGAAGAAACTCCCGCGAAGACGGAAACCAGGACCACGGACACTCCCAAGCCCGCTGACCCGAAAGCGGAACCGGCCGAGCCGAAGAAGGAACCCGTCGAGGGGCCGAAAGGCGCACCTCCCGAGAAGGAAGTGAAAGCGCAGCTCGAAAAGCACATGTGGGGGCCGCCGGCTCAGGGTGGCACCAAGCACACCTACAGCTACAAGACGTTCAAGTTCGGCGAATCGCGGAAGGGCGAGTTCAAGACCGACGGTGTCCCTGCGAACCGCGAGACGATCGTGTATCCCGTGCGTGTCGCCGTCGAGATCACCCGCACGTTCACCGATGGCACGAGCAAGAAGGAAGAGAAGAAGCAGACTTACGTCTTCTTCAAGGATGAGTTCGGGGACTGGACGTTCCGCTTCAAGTCGAACGACTGAGATCGGCGAGCCACGGAGTTTATCTCCGTGGGATAGATGCGTCACACTTTCGGCAAGCTCCACATTTGAATCGGCGAGTTGTTCGCGGGGTACTCGCCGCCCATGCCTTTCACGCGACCGTTGCCGCTGCTGTTGGCGTTGGTCGCGCTCACGGCGATCTTGTCGCCCTGGGGGTGAAGCGCGACGCTGTGGCAGTTCGGCAACTTCCCGCCACTGAAGAACGCGGTCGCTTCCCCCGGCTTCCAGAGGAAGAACTTCCCTTGCCCCGGCTGGCCGGATGTCGTGCCGATCACGTAGCCATCGGGGTGCCATGCCAGATCGGTGATGTAGCCCTCGTTGTCGTTCACGCCCTTGAATTGCGAGAGCCGTTTACCGCTGCGGTCGAACGCAATCATTAGCGGTATACACTGGACGAACCCGCCTGACTTTGGCTCCGCGCCCGCCACGAACAACGTCTTCCCGTCGCCCGAGAACATGAGGTTCTTCACGCCGCCGACATCCTGAATGCGATCGAGTCGGTGTAGTTCCTTCGCCTCGAATGTGCGAAGCACCTTCCAACTCGGCACCTCGAATTCACGCACGATGCCGAACAGATCGCCCGCGACGAGCGACTTACCGTCGGGCGCGAAGCACACGGAAAGCACATCTGATTTCACGTCGAACTCGGCGACCTTCTTGCCATCCTTCGGGTTCCACAACCGGACGAAACCGTCCTTGCCGCAGGTGGCGACATCCGAACCGGCAACCTTGCTAACGCCGCGTGCCCAGCCATCGTGGGCGTTCTCGACACTCCACAACTTCGATTCCTTCGCGCTGACGCTGGACGCTGTGAGCCGCCCCCAGGAATCGACACTGAACAGCGCTTCTCCGCTGAACGCGATGCTCGTCACCCAGCCGTTGTGCCCGGTGATGCTGGGACCTTCGGCGGGTTCCTTGCCGCTCATATCCCAGCGCTTCACGGTGCCATCGAAGCACGCCGCGACGAGCAACTTGCCGTCGGGCGAGAAGCGGATGCGGTTGATCTGCGTATCGGCTGTGAATGGCTTCCCGAGTTCCTTGGGAGCGTTCACGGCAGGTGCGGTTTTGGGTTGTTGCGCGTTCACGCGAGGACCTCCTTAACCGGCTTCATTTCTTCGTGGGCGATCGGTAGCGGTTGGCCGCCGTTGCGGAACTCCGTTTCCTTCGGGTCGATGCCCAGCGCCTTGTACCACGTGTGGAACAGGCCGCCGATGTCCACCGGATCAGACGCCACTTCCGTACCCCTGTCGTTGGTCTTGCCCGCGACCACGCCGCCCTTGATGCCGCGGCCCGCCATGCAAACGCTCCACGCTTCGGGCCAGTGATCGCGACCGATGTGCCCGTTGATTCGCGGCGTGCGGCCGAACTCGGCACACGCGATCACGAGCACGTTGTCGAGCATACCGCGATCACGGAGATCTTCGATGATCGCCGCGAACGGGCGGTCGAACTTCGGGTGCAGGCTCGCGGCTCCGTTGAAGTGGTCGCCGTGCGTATCCCAGCCGTATGAGGTCACCTTCACGAACGTGACGCCTTCTTCGAGCAGTCGCCGGGCGAGGAGCATGTGCCGGCCGAGATCGTGCGTACCGTAACGGTCCTGATCCTTCTGCGGCAGTTTCGACAGGTCGAACAGTTCGATCTTCTTCTGGAGTTGGGCAGCCATCTCGAAGGCGTGTGTGTTCGCCTCGGTGAATTCTTTCCGACGTTGTGCCGCGTAGCTGGTATCGAGCAACTTGCGGAGTTCGTTCCGTTCGTCGTCGTCCTCGGGGGCGAGTTCTTTCGGGCGGAGAAGGTTCTCGGGTGGCTTGCCGTCGCCGAGCGCAAGTGCGCCGAACTTCGGGCCAAGGAATCCGGCGTCCTTGTAGATGAAGCCCCCGCTCATCGGCTTCACCCAGATGTACGAGGGTAAGCCGCTGTCGTTATTACCCACGAGCTTCGACACTGCTGAGCCGAAGTATGGGTACACGACGCCGCGATTCTTCGGGTCACCTCGATTGATGCGATCCACGCCAGCCGAGTGCGAGTTGTCCTGGGTCGAAACACTCCGCACGATCGCGAGGTGTTTCATCAGCTTCGCGGACTGGGGCATCAGTTCCGAGATTTGGATGCCAGGAACAGTTGTCTGGATCGGTCGGAATGGCCCGCCGAACGGCGTGTTCGGCTTCGGGTCCCACGATTCGAGCTGGCTCATGCCGCCGTCGAGCCAGACGAACAGCACCTGTCGGCGCTCCTTGCGGAGCTTCTCGGCGAAGGCGGGAGTGACGATTCCGCCGAGGCTCAGGGCGGTTCCCCCGGCGGTTCCCATGAACCGACGGCGTGACAGGCGATGTTCGACCGGGGTGCAGAGCATGTTCGCCTCACATAGCCCCGGGCTTGCCCGAGGTTCCACACCCGGCGTAAACGCCGGGCTAAATATCACTTCTTGTCGAAGTCGAGTTCCACGAACTTCCCGGCGACGATCTCGACGGTTCGCGACTGCTTGCCAGCGCGAACTTCGTAGCGACCCGGGGCCAGTTTCGCGAACTTCGCCTTGCGGTTGACGATGTCCGCCTCCAGGCCAAGTTGCAGTGCGCTACCCTGGACAAACGTCTCGCTCGGCGCGGGCTGACCCGCATCCTCGGCCGGGGACAGTTGCACCTTCCCGAGCGCCTCAAGCGGGACTGCGACTTCCAGCCCGCCCACCTGACTCGCATCGAGGGTCAAGTCAATCGTGATCGTCGCACCCGATTTCACATCAACCCATTTCCAGGCAATCGGTCCATCCTTGAGGGAGGCGAACACAAGATATCGCCCCGGTGTTAGTTTGCTGTGTTCGTAGTGACTCGGTGCAGCCTGCCCATCGCCCGCAAGCAGACTGGTCAAGTGTGGCTTGTCGTAGTTCGCTCGTGCCTGTTGGCGGCCATCGAGATCGGCGCTCACGAGGCCGAGCGCCAGGTTATCCATTGGCAACGAGCTGATGTATCCCACCCGCAGGTTGGCGTTTGGTGCGGGTACCTTCAGGTTCACGGTCCCCTTCACATAGGGGACCTGGTCCGGACCCGGGGGATCGGTTGGCAAGCGAGCAATCTCGGCGACGAACGTTCCCGCCAGAACGCTGGTGCTTGGCGTGTCGGCATGGGCCTCGATGTCGGGCAGCGAGAGATACACCTTACCAGGGAGTTTGCCATTCTCGCGCTTGCCCCATTCCAGTGTGATCGCACAACCGCCACGCCAGCGCAGGTGGCTCAGTTGCTGCCAGCCCTTGAACCCGAGGACTTCCCACGCGGGCAACGATATCGCGCTGGGGAAATCCACGTCCACCGTCCACGAAGTCGTTCCGGGTGTCGTGTCGGTCGGGGCCAGCATCATTTTGCCTGGTGATCCTTCGCGGCCCGGTTCGGTCGGCAACTCGATCGAAACCCGCCACGGCTCGCCCGGCTGGTTCTCAGGCTTCTGGAAGATCAGGTTGAGCCCCTCGACGCGAGCCTCGGCAACCGTGATCTCTGTGTTGCCCAGCCGCCCTGCCACTGGCGCGGCTGGGATCACGTGCTTGGCCGGGTCCATCTCATGGGCAACCTTCACCTTCCCTTGCGCGGGGTTCGGGTCAGGCTTCGGCTCTGGCGTGAGAACGGCGTTCGGTTGGGTGGGTTCGGGCTTCGAGCCGCAGCCAAACCCGCTCAGCAGTCCCACCCCAAGAATCGCCGCAAAGATCGTCCGTGACATGGTTCGCAGTCCTCAGTGATTAACGCCGAATTCCATCGACGCGAGCAACGCCCACGCGACACGGCCAACGGCCTCGACTCGCTTTTCCGGATGCTTCGCGAGCATCTTCACAACGGCCGCTCGCTCTTCAGTGGTTGGTTTACGGGTGAGCACCGACAGGTACAACTCGTCTGTTGCCGCGGCATCGTCCAGTTTCGCGGCGCGCTCCACGAGATTGCCCGGTTTCGTGACCACGAGTTCGAGAACCGCCGTATCGTGCAGCACGAACAACGCTCCCTTCAGCGACGGTGCAACCTCGTCTTCCGGCTCACGCGGTTGATTTGCGAATGCCTTCAGGAACTTCGGCCTCAGCGTGTCGGCAGCCTTCGGCTCGTTCCCCGTGGCAGCGAGCATGGCATTGAGGAGTTGGTCCGCACTCAATCGTTTCTCAAGGGCCACGGCGAACAATCGCGCATCGGGCGCATCCTTCCCGGCTGGTACTACGCTCGACCGCTGGTAGGTTTTCGTCAAGGCCAACTCGCGGAGCAGCCACTTGATGTCGAACTTGTTTGCGGCGAATTCGTCGGCCAGGAGCGTGAGCAACTCCGGGTGCGAGGCAGGGTTCCGGCTGTGGTGAAGATCCAGCGGATGCACAAGCCCCCGACCCATCACCGCGAACCAGATGCGGTTCACGGCATTGCGGCTGAAGTCGGTGTTCTTCGCGGTTGGGAGTTGCTCCGAGATCGCCGCGAGCGTGCTGAACTTGGGCACACCCGGTTCGTTCGCCTTCTTGTCGGGCGGAATGGCGAACTCCATCCCCTTCGCGAACATCGGGATGTCGATCATCATCATGCCGGGGAGCGATGGCCCTGTCGCCATCTGCACCTTGGTGAACACCGACGCGAAGCCCGTTTTCTCGGCAAGCACCTTCTCGGCGACGATCAACTTCGCCGCGTTCACGAGGTAGGTATTCTTGAAGAACGTGTGCAGTCCCTGGAAGTGCTGCTGCTTGTAGTCCTCGATGAACAGGTGATCGTGGCACTCGCAGCACTGGAAGTTCTTCCCCAGGAACAGGCGGCCAACGTCACGCGTGAGTGCCGAGTAGTCGACCGGGTTCTGGCCGTAGTTCTCCAGTCGCTTCGAGAGCCAGAACGCGGCTCCGGCGGTGCTAGTGTCCTTGGGATTGGCCCGCAACATCTCGCGAACGAGCTGATCGTATGGCTTGTTCTTGGCGAACGACTCTCGCAGATACTTCGACCACTCGGCGTTGTCGCCGAGACGTTCCATGAGCGCGACATGGAACAGATCGGCCATGCGGATCGCGTAAGTGGGGCTGTTCAGCAGCGAGTCGATGAGCTTCAGGCGCTTGTCGGCAGCCTTGTCCGCGAGGAATGTTTTCGCTTGCTCTGCGGTGGGAATCGTCCCCGCGAAGTCGAGATAAGCACGGCGCAGGAACTCGGCATCGTCAGCGGGCAGCGCAAGCGTGACGTTCTCGGCTTTGGCCCTGGCCTCGATGGCGGCATCAATGCGAACGTGCAGCGGCTCCGCCGCACGGGCGAGCGGTGGGTGTAAACCCACTGTTCCTGCAGCCAACGCGAGGGAGAGGAGCAAGCGGGGCATGGCGGGCACCGAGTTGGATTTGGGGCGAGCCACGGGGTTTACCCCCGTGGTCTGTTGCTCACCCGAAAACCACGGGGATGAACCCCGTGGCTCGCAAGGCTGGAATCAGATTGGCAGCACGCCGGTGCTGTCGCCGAAGGACTTCGCGGGTGCTCCCATTCGCTCGAACATTGCGAGGAACAGGTTCATCAGAGGCGTATCGCTCTTCTTCGGGTAAACGACGTGCTTGCCAGTGGCGATCGAGTTGCCGCCCTTACCGCAGAGCAGGAGCGGGAGTTCATCGTGGTTGTGGCGGTTGCCGTCGCCGTTGCCGCTACCGTAGATGAGCATCACGTTGTCGAGCATCGTCGAGCCGTTGCCTTCCTTGATGCCCTTCATCTTGCCGAGGATGTACGCGAGTTGCTCGGTGTGGAATGTGTTGATCTTCTTGATCTTCTCGAGTTTCTTCGCATCGCTGCCGTGGTGCGACAGGTCGTGGTGCCCTTCCGCAACGTCGATCATCTTGTACGCTCGGTTGCTCCCTTCGTTCGCGAACGGGAACGTGACCACGCGCGTGAGATCGGTCTGGAACGCGAGTACCATCAGATCACCCATCAACCGGATGTGATCGGCATACTCTTTGGGCACACCTGTCGGAGCGGGCATGTTCGGCTTGCTCACTTGTGCCGACGACACGAGCTTCGCCTTCTGAATCCGGCCTTCGACTTCGCGGATGCTCGACAGATATTCGTCAAGCTTCTTCTTGTCCGCGGTGCCGAGAGTCTTGTTCAATCCCTTCGCGTCCTCATTCACAAAGTCGAGGATGCTCTTGTTGTAAAGTTCGCGCTTGGCTCGTGCCTCGGCGAGTTCTTTCGGGTCGTTACCGCCAAAGAGCCGGTCAAACACGGCCTTCGGGTCGGTCTCCTTGGAGTTCGGAGTCGCTTCACCGCGCCACGACATGTTGTGCGAGTAGGCACAGGAGTAGCCCGAGTCGCAGTTCCCCGTGCTGCCGCCACGCTCGATGCCGAGTTCGAGCGATGGGAAACGAGTCGCGTCTCCGATCGTCGTGGCGATGTGCTGGTCGGCCGACATACCGGCGCGAATGTCGGCACCGTGCGTCTTGCGGGGTTGCCGGCCGGTGAGGAATGCGGCCATCGCTCGGGCGTGATCGCCGGGGCCGTCGCCGTTCGCGCGAGCCTTGTCGAGGGCCAGGCCGCTGTAGACGTTGAACGAATCCTTGAACGCTTCGAGCGGTTTCAGGATGCTGGGCAGTTCCCCGAGCTTGCCTTCGGACTTCGGTGTCCAGTGTTCCATGTTCACGCCGTTGGGAACGTACAGGAACGCGGCCCGGCGTGGCGGAGTGCTTGCAGCAGGTGCAGCGAACGAGAGCGATTCCAGCACCGGCAGCGCGACGGCTGTGCCGAGACCCTTCAGGACTGTACGACGGGTGATGCGGCTATTCATGGCAACTCCGGGATGAGAGCAAGATGATTAAGAAACGGTGGCGGAATGATTGAGATTAAGCCCGGGTGCGGTAAAGGTAACTCCCCCTCACCCGGCTCGCAAAGCCTCGCCGACCTCTCCCCCCGAAACCGGGGGCGAGGTGGGTGCGCAGCGTCTTCTCCTCAGCGTACCCAAACTCATTGCTTTCAGAAGAAGCCAAGCACCCCCACCTCGCCCCCGGTTTCGGGGGGAGAGGTCGGCGAGGCTTTGCGAGCCGGGTGAGGGGGAAACACCTTACTCACCACCGGTAACGATTCCGATCATTACGCCAC
>Ga0335397_10000030_pt1 | contig 135535 bp, 101 predicted proteins | sample MAT04_FD_205740 | JGI IMG/M metagenome (GOLD analysis project Ga0335397, IMG submission 205740) | Freshwater microbial communities from Lake Fryxell liftoff mats and glacier meltwater in Antarctica - MAT-04 (spades assembly) (version 2) ...
GCGGATTCGGAGGAGGCGGCTTCCAAGGCGGCGGTGGTTTCGGCGGCGGCGGTTTCCAGGGCGGTGGCGGATTTGGAGGTGGTGGCTTCCAGGGGGGCGGCGGCTTCCAGGGTGGATTCGGAGGCGGCGGATTTGGAGGCGGTGGATTCGGAGGCGGCGGGTTTGGAGGTGGTGGATTCCAGGGTGGATTCGGTGGCGGCGGCTTCGGTGGCGGAAACCGTGGCTTCGGCGGTGGGAAGATTGGGTTCAGTGGCGAGTACGGCAACTGAGTTGGATTGAGCAGAACTAATGACGACGGCTCGTGAAACCATCACGAGCCGTCAACGCATTCCGTACCGAGACGGAAGAACGGCAACTCACGTCTGGTTCAAATCGAGCGGATACATCGGGCGTTTGATGCGAGTGTAGGTAAATCTCGCCGGGTTGATGGCCGTCAGGCCAGGGGTATCCACCGGGATGATCTCGCCTGCGATCGGTGCGTATGCGGCCTTGTATGCCACCGCAGCTTTCACCACGATCACGCTGACTTGCTTCGGGTCGATCCCCAGGCTCGTGAGTTGGCCCAGGCTGAATGGCGGCGTGCGTAGCGAGTTCAGCACAAGCGTGTTGCCGTCGCCCAGGTCGATCACGGCCGTGTGGCCCTGATCGTTCTGGCGTCGCCCGCCATGTCGCGCTTCCCCTTCGATCCATTTCCCATCGTGGAGCGATCGCACGGTTCCGCGAACGGAAACGGGATCGCCATGGAGGCGATCGACCGCACCGCCAACCGCACCTTCGAAGACGCAGCCGATCCCATCGCGCTTCGCCGCCGCCACCGCTGCGGGAGCGTGAAGCACCACGACGAAACCCTTTGCTTTCTGGCGAATCAACTCGGCCAACAATACGGTGCCATCCCCGGCCGAACCGCCGCCAATGTTGTCGCCGAGATCGATCAGCAGCACGGGTGTGTTGGTCGCTGCGATCGCCTGTGTTACCGCTTCTGGTGCCTCGGGGCACGGCACATTCAACTGCTCGCGAACCGCCCACATCCCGGCCGCGAGTTCATCGGCGATTGCCTTGGCTTGCTCCTTGTTCCCATCGGTAACAGCGATGATGCTGACTCCCGCATCCGGCACATCAGCATAGGGGAATCCGGCCATGATGCTGACCGATAACACACCCGTGCGTTTCTCGATGGCTCGCGCGTGATCCATCATCGTGGACATCGGAGCGCGTGCGGTGTCTTGCCCGAGCAGATTGATGAACAGTGGAAGGGAAACTGCGGCAGTCACCGGACGGATTTCTTTCTTCACGGCTCGCGACAGAAGTTCGCCCGCCAGCACGCCGCGTTGCCGCTGGTCAATGTGCGGGTACGTCTGGTAGCCAACGATGATGTCGGCGTAATCGGCCATCGCGGGGCAGACGTTCCCGTGGAAATCGAGGCTCACAGCGAGTGGTTTGTCCGGCCCGATGGCTTCCCGCAAGCGTCGCGTGATCTCGGTATCGGCAGCGGGATACTTCGGCGTCACCATCGCTCCATGCAGCGCGATCAATACGCCGTCGGCGTTGGTGATTCGCACCCCGGTAACAAGGGCATCGCAGAAGTGCTCGAAGAACTCGTCCGTCACGGGGCCAGACGGCGTGGCCCAGGCCATGCCGAGCGGTACGATGTCGAACCCAAATGTGGCGGCCGCTTCGATGAACCCGCCGACTTCGTGATGTGCTTCACGCCAGATTGGCACCATCGCGGGGCCGTAGGAGAGGCTTCCTTCAAGGAAACGATCGCGGTTCGCCGGCAACGGTGCGAACGTGTTCGACTCGTGCATGAATCCACCGATGGCGATCCGCATTGTGATTCCTCGCATTTGCCTCGCCACGACCCGAGGGGAGAACGCTCCGTTTCGCGTCGCGGCTACGCGGCAATGAATGCGCACCACTCCCGACTGTCAACGAGAATCCGTATGATTTCTCTGGGTGGGTATTCCACCCGTTTCCAACCAGGAGGTATTCCCGTGTCCGTGAACGTGGCGGTTGTTGGTGCAACAGGTGCAGTGGGTGATCTGATCCGGAAGGTTCTCGCCGAGCGAGCATTCCCGGTCAAAACGATCAAATTCCTGGCATCGGAGAAAAGCGCCGGCAAAACCGTCGAGTTCGCAGGGAAACCGTACACAGTTGAACTGATCCGACCCGAGGCGTTCACGGGCGTGCAGATCGTGCTGAGCAGCACGCCGAGTTCCGTGAGCAAGCAATACTCGCCAATCGCTGCGAAGGCCGGGGCGATCGTCGTTGATAACTCATCGGCATGGCGAATGGACCCCGACTGCCCGCTCGTGGTCCCTGAGGTGAACGGCGACGAGCTCCACAACATCAAGAAGGGAATAGTCGCGAACCCGAACTGCGTCGCGATTCCACTTTGCGTGGCCCTGAAGCCTTTGCATGACATCGGCAAGGTGAAGCGGATCGTCGTTTCGACTTACCAGTCGTCGTCGGGCAAGGGCGCGACGGGGCTTGTGGACTTTGACGCCCAACTCAAGGCGTTCGCAGCGGGTGGTCCGGTGCCGGCACCAACTGCACACCGGGCGCAGCTCGCTGGGAACGTCATCACGCTCGACTGGACCCTCGACCCGAACGGCTTCACCGAGGAAGAGAACAAGGTCATCAACGAGACGCGGAAGATCATGGGCGACGCCACCATTGGCGTGTGCCCGACGTGCGTGCGGGTGCCGGTACGTGTCGCGCACTGCGAGTCAATCACAGTCGAGTTCCACACGCCGATCTCGGTGGAAGCTGCGAAAGCCGCACTCGCGAAAGCTCCGGGCGTCGTGCTCATGGACGAACTGAAGGGTCAGTTCCCGCAGCCGATTCACGCCGAAGGCACCGACCACACCTACGTCGGCCGCGTGAGGCAAGACCCGAGCAACCCGAACGCCCTGTGCCTGTGGGTCGTCGCGGACAACTTGCGCAAGGGTGCCGCGAGCAACGCCGTTCAGTGCGCCGAGGAGTTGGTGAAACGCGGAATTGTGAAGTAAGAAAGAGATCCACAGAATACACAGAAGACACAGATTTGAAGACAGATTCAGAGAGGGCAGAATTCCCATTCATGCATGTTCTTCATCTGTCTCTGAAATCTGTGTCTTCTGTGTAATCTGTGGATCAGTCTTGTTATGAGGAACCTGAAGCTCACCATCAGCTACGACGGCACGGACTTCTTCGGGTGGCAGACGCAGCCGGGCAAGCGCACGGTGCAGGAGACCATCGAGAAGGCCATCACCGAGATCACCCGGGACGAGCGGCCACGGCTGAACTGTAGCGGTCGCACCGATTCGGGTGTTCACGCGGTCGGGCAAGTGGCAAACGTCTACACCGCGTCGAAGTTGCCCTGCGACGTGCTCCTGAAAGCGATCAACGCGAAGTTGCCCGAGGATGTGTGCGTTCGCGAGTTGGTCGAGGCGTCGCAGAGCTTCTGTGCGAACAAAAACGCCGTGCGGAAGATGTACCGGTACGTCATCCAGGACGGCCGCATCCAAGACCCGTTCATGCGGAAGTACGCGTGGTTCGTGCGGCAATCGCTGGCTGTCGAAGCGATGTCGCGAGCCGGGCAGTGCCTCATCGGCCGCCACGATTTCCGCTGCTTCGAGACAGAGTGGCCGAATCGCCTGACCAGCGTGCGAACCATCACGCATCTCGCAGTGAACCGCTTCGGCGAGTTCATCTGGATCGACGTGGAAGCGGATGGCTTCCTGTACAACATGGTGCGTGCGATTGCGGGCAGCCTCGTACAGGTTGGCCGCGGGTTCTGGCCCGAAACGCAGCTCGCCGACGTGCTACACGCCATGGACCGCCGGCTTGCTGGTCCGACCGCCCCGAGCGAGGGGCTATTCCTCATGAGAGTCACATACTAGCCGCTTGCGGCTTCGCCGCGAATCCGCAAGCAGCTCAATACCCATGTCCATCAACTACCCCGCCGAACTCGCAATCACCCCGCTGACACGCGCCCCGTCCGCGACCGTGACCGTCCCCGGCAGCAAGAGCATTACCAACCGCGCGCTGGTACTCGCGGCGCTGGCGAGCCGGGAAACAGAATGCTCCCTCACCGGAGCGTTGCAGAGTGAAGACACCGAAGTCATGGTCGATTGCCTGAAGAAACTGGGGTTCCAGGTGGAGGTGGATTGGACACAGGCAATGATCGTACTTCGGAAGCATGGTTCCGACCGATTAATCCCATCGGAGTTGGCTGACCTCTTCGTCGCGAATAGCGGAACGACCGCTCGCTTCGTGGCGGCGATGGTCAGTCTGGCTCCAGGCAGATATCGCCTTGACGGCGTCAAGCGGATGCGTGAGCGCCCAATTCAAGACTTGTTGGATGCCCTCAATCAACTGGGCGTTGAAACAGTGAGTGAGAGCAGAAACGGATGTCCGCCCATCGTCATCACGAGCAACGGGTGGCTCAAGAGTTCCGTTCGGGTTCGCGGTGATGTGAGCAGCCAATTCCTGAGTGGACTGTTGCTCGCCGCCGGTTGGTCCCACGAAGACACAACGATCACGGTTGATGGTGTTCTCGTTTCGACCCCATATGTCGAGATGACACTTTCCATGCTGGAACCGTGGATTGAGCAGGTTGGCCGCGCGGGAGAGACTTTGGTTGTTGTTTCCAACCGTCGCGAACCGCCTTCGACTTACGCCATCGAACCTGACGCCTCGGCTGCGTCGTACTTCTGGGCCGCGGCGGCCATCGCCGGCGGGCGGGTCACGGTGTCGGGTCTGAATCGGAAGTCACTTCAAGGCGATGTGCGATTCGTCGATGTGCTCGAACAAATGGGCTGTCGCGTCGAGGAGTGCGACGCGGGAATCACCGTTCACGGCGGCAAGTTGCGTGGCGTCGATGTCGATATGAACGACATCAGTGACACCGTGATGACACTCGGAGCCGTTGCGTGCTTCGCCGAGGGGCCAACCACCATTCGCAATGTCGGCCACATTCGGCACAAAGAAACGGATCGCATCGCGGCACTCGCCACGGAGCTACGCAAACTCGGAGCGGAGGTCGAGGAGAGGGAAGACGGGTTGACCATCACGCCGCGGCCGCTCAAGGGGTGTGCTGTCGATACGTACAACGACCACCGCATGGCCATGAGCCTCGCGCTGGTTGGCCTGAAGGTGCCGGGCGTCGTGATCCGCAATCCCGGTTGCGTTGCGAAGACATATCCCGGATTCTGGCAAGATCTGCAAGCCTTACACCGCGAAGCGGTGTAACTCCTCTCACCCACGGGCACACCATGAAACGTCTCGCCGTTCTGCTGCTCGGCCTCGCGATCATTTCGCCGCTGTTCGCAGCCGGGCCAGTCATCGACCCCGGCACCGCGAAGGTCGATGCGGCCACGGGGATTCACTGGTACGACATCCGCACGCTCGGTGTCGAGGGCCAGGGTTGGACCGACACCAAGGCTCCGTTCGACCGACTCCCCGCGAAGGCCGAGAAGACCGCTCGCCCACCCGTGTGGGGTTTGAGCCGCAACTCCGCCGGGTTGTGCGTCCGCTTCGTCACAGATGCCAGCACGATTCACGCTCGGTGGACGCTCACGAGCAAGAACCTCGCGATGCCGCACATGCCCGCAACCGGCGTCAGCGGCCTCGATCTGTACGTGAAGACGGCGGCCGGGAAGTGGCAGTGGGTCGCCAACGGTCGGCCGGCAGCGGAGACGACAACCGCTCAGCTCGCTTCCGGACTTGAGGCAGGCGAGAAGGAGTATCTCCTGTACCTGCCGCTGTATAACGGCGTGTCCTCAGTCGAGATCGGGTTGCCGAAGGGAACGTCGCTGAAGAAGGCCGACGCTCGCCCTGCCGACAAGCAGACCCCGATCATCTTCTACGGCACGTCGATCACACAGGGCGGTTGCGCATCGCGGCCGGGGATGGTTCACACCGCAATTCTCGGTCGCTGGCTCGACCGCCCCGTGATCAACCTCGGCTTCTCCGGCAACGGCACGCTCGACATGGACATCGCCGCGCTGTTGGGTGAGGTTGATGCGGCGGTATACGTCCTTGACTGCTTGCCGAACTTGAACGCTGCGCAAGTCGCGGAGCGAACCGAACCGTTCGTGAAGGCGTTGCGGAAGGCGAAGCCAACCACGCCCATCTTGCTGGTCGAGGATCGAACCTACGCGAACTCGCCAGCACTGCCTGCACTGTTGAAACGGAACACGGAGAGCCGGGTTGTGTACAAGAAAGCGTTCGACTCGCTCATCGCGGCTGGCGACAAGAACCTGTTCTATCTGACCGGCAACAAGTTGATCGGCGACGACGGCGAGGGGACCGTGGATGGTTCGCACCCGACTGATCTCGGGTTCATGCGTCAGGCGGATGCCTTCGCGGAAGCCCTGGGTCCAATCCTTGCCCCAAAGAAATGAACCGTGCTGTCAGCTTCAAACGGGATTGCACGTTCAGATTGCGGATAGGATGATAGAGAGAAGAACTGAAGGAACGCAGATGCCGTCTCATGAACCGACCAGCGATGGCTCCCCGGGGCCAGTTGTCGATGAACCCACCCACCCGGGTGGACGGAGATCTGTTGTCGTTGACCAGCCGATCGGCGCGCCGACTCCTTCCTGCGCGTCGATTGAGGGCACAGTTATCCAACCGGGTTGGCAGGTCACCCGGTCCAGCAGCGCATTTCCCATCATCCCGGGCTACGAAGTCGTCGCGGAACTTGCACGCGGCGGTATGGGCGTCGTGTTCACCGCCCAGGATCTCAGCCTCGATCGCGAAGTAGCCATCAAGACGCTGCTTCCTGAACTCGCAACTCGGAGCGACCTGGCCGCGCAGTTCGATCGCGAAGCCCGCATCACGGCACGCCTCCAGCACCCGGGTGTCCCTCCCATTCATGCACTCGGAAACCTGTCAGACGGCCGACCCTTCCTCGTGATGAAACTCATCCGCGGTCGAACGCTTCATGAGGAGATTGAGGCCGCCGATCGTGAGACCGAGTTGCCACGGCTAATCGGTGTCTTCGAGCAGATCTGCCAGACAGTCGGGTATGCCCACAGTTTGGGGCTGATTCACCGCGATCTGAAGCCGCTAAACGTCATGGTCGGTTCCTTCGGCGAAGTCCAGGTCATGGACTGGGGACTCGCGAAGGAGGTTGAGAGCACGGAAATCCGCGGGAGTGCAGAGCTAGAAAGCTCGACGGACAGCATCCGGAGAGCGCCCCAGTCCAGCCCCTCCGCAGGTTCGACCAGAATCGGACGTGCGAAGGGAACCTCATCGTACATGCCGCCGGAACAGGCGCAGGGTCAGTGGGGCACAGTGGATACGCGGGCAGACGTGTTCGCGCTCGGCGGCATTCTCTGCACGATCCTCACGGGGAAGCCACCGTACACGGGTCCGAACGGCCAGGCAATCTTGACGCTTGCGATCGACGCGAACCTGGATGGGGCAATCGAACGGCTGGATGCCTGCGGAGCAGACACGGAGCTGGTCTCCCTCGCGAAGCGCTGTCTGAGTCCGGAACCCGCGGAACGCCCGGGAACAGGAAAAGTTGTGGCAGAAGCTGTGGCAGCGTATCGTGCGGGCGTCGAACAGCGAGCACGCAGAGCCGAGACGGAGTGGGCCGTGTCGGAGGCACGGGCCGAGGAAGCAGCACACGGCCACGCCCTCGCGTATTGCACGCTCGGAAGCGCGCTCCAGGATAAGGGCGACATTCATGGTGCCATCGAAGCGTACAACGAGGCCATCCGGCTCGCGCCTCACTTCGCGGCAGCCCATGCCAATCTCGGGGTCGCTCTGCACGACGCGGGTGATCTTCCCGGAGCGATCGGAGCCTATCAGGAAGCGATTCGGTTCGATCCCGCTGATCCGAAGGTACTCTCGAATCTCGGATTCGCCTTCAAGGAATCCGGGAACGTGGCAGGAGCGATCACAGCATTGAAGCAGGTGATCGAACTCGATCCGGAGAACCCCGAAGCCCACTTCGACCTCGGGAACATGTTGCAGGCAGTCGGGAATTTCGACGGGGCGATCGATTCGTTCGAGGAGGCGATTTTCCTCGATCCCGAGAACTCGCTGATTCGCATTCACCTATCGGTCGTATACCTGCTGCGGAAACGGAACGAGGAAGCGATCGCATCGGCAAAGGAAGCGATCTGGCGCAATCCGCTGGACCCCAACGCGGATACAGCACATGGGATCGTGTTGCTCGCGCTGGGCGACACGGCACGCGGACAAATGGCACTTGCGGAAGCCGTTCGCCACGACCCGGACCGCTGGGAATTGGCGTTCCGCCAGTTATTCCCAACAGCACCCGTGCCATCACGCCCCCTCGATCACTGACGTTGAGAACAGGTCCAGAACAACTTCTCGACTTCGGTGCTGCTCTTCAACCTCCCCCGCTGACCCCACAAGGGGGGAGGTTAAGAGCAGCGTGCGGAAGCTGGGAAGTTGTTCCGGACCTGTTCCTCAGCCGTGTTCGAGGACACTCCCCTGCGATTTCCCTGCGTGCGGCTCTATCATGACAGCATGAACCCTGCCGCACCCACGCTGTTTCCGCCGTTGCCTGTCATCACGCTCAAGATCGAGCGCCGGTCTTCGCACCCCTGGATCTTCCAGAAGATGGTCGAGAAGCCGAGCGCCCGGATTGCGCCGGGATCTGTCGTCGATGTCGTCGAGAAGTCCGGGAACTGGGTTGCCCGCGGCTTCTACAACGGCCACTCGCGCATCACCCTGCGGGTGATGACCACGGACAAGGACGAGGCCATCGATGCCGCGTTCTTCACACGAAAAATCGGGGCCGCCGTCGCGTTTCGGCGTGACCTGCTCCAACTCGACAAGGTGACCAACGCCTACCGGGTCGTTCACTCCGAGGCCGACAGTCTCAGTGGGTTGGTCATCGACCGCTTCGGCGATACCTGCGTGGTCGAGTTCTACTCGGCAGGGATGTACAAGCAGCGCACCGCGATCATGGACGCACTGCGAACACATTACCCCGAAGCCAAGTTCTACTACTTCGCCGAGGAACACGTCTGCAAGCAAGAGTCGTTCGACTGCCGATCGCCCGCACCACCACCGCCCGACGTCATTCTCGAACACGGATTGCGGTTCCGTGTCGCACCCGGAAGCAACCACAAGACGGGGTTCTTCGTCGATCAGCGCGACAATCGCGAGCTACTCAGCACGTTCTGTGGTGGAAAACGTGTCCTCGATATCTGCTGCAATACCGGCGGCTTCGGCGTGTACGCCAAGGCTCGCGGCGGCGCATCCGAGGTGGTGGGCCTTGACCTCGACGAGCAGGCGCTCGAGATGGCCAAGCAGAACGCGAAACTCAACGGCGCGGCGATCCGCTACGTGCAAGCCGACCTGTTCGCGTGGCTCCGGGACATCATTCCCAACAAGGAACAGCGATACGACGTGGTGATTCTCGATCCCGCGAAGTTGACCCGCGACCGCGAGGATGTGGAAACGGCGCTCAAGAAGTATTGCGACATGAACCGGCTGGCGCTGCAAGTCGTCGCGCCGGGCGGCGTGTTCCTGACGTGTTCCTGCACGGGGCTGGTCAGCGAGGCGGATTTCCTGGAGTCGATCCGCCGGGCCGCATGGCAAGCGAACCGCACGCTGCAAATCTTCAAGATCACGGGTGCCGGTGGGGATCACCCGTTCCTGCTACACGTCCCCGAAGGCCGCTACCTCAAGGCCGTGTTCTGCCGCGTGGTGTGAGCGAATCGCATCATGGGTGCCGTGTCTCGTACCACCACTGAGCCGCAAGCCCGGTGGCGAGCACGACCGCTGTCCACTGGTAGTATGTGAACCCGAGCGCATAGGGCGGTTCCGGGCGGATGAACTCCGTGATAAAGCGGAATACTGCATACGCGATCAGGTACATTTGCAACCGGTGGCCAGGAATCGCGCCGCGAAGTGTCAGGATTACCAGCACGCCGGCCATGCCGAGATGGAACAGGCTTTCGTAAACCTGTGTCGGGTGGCGAACGATGCCGTCGCCGAAGTCCACGCCGCACGGCAGATCGGTCGGTGTTCCGAAACAACAACCGTTGAAGAAACACCCCCAGCGACCAACCGCCAGCGCGAGTGCCAGCGGTAACGCGAACGTGTCTCCGGTTTTCACACGGATGCCGAGGGCACGCTTCGCCAACTCGACCGCGAGATACGCACCGATCAACCCTGTCGTGATCGTCTTCCCGTCGGCGAGCCACGTCGAACCGGACCCAAGATCAACACTTATCGCGAACGGCAACTTCGCGCCGAACACTCCACCGACGAACCCCGCGCCAGCGAGCGCAAAGCGATCGAGTCGTGGCAATGCTGCCACGGCGGGTGGCGAAGGCGTGCAGCGTCGCACGAGCAGGAACACGCCCGCCGCGAGAAGCATGAACCCGCCATAAGCCAATCGCGGCGACATCAGGAACACCCAAATTAGCCCGCCGCTTGCGGCGGGGAAGCGTGAACCCGCCGCAAACGGCGGGCTAAATGATCGGCAGCGCGACACGCTCTACGGCGACGCGATCCGCGAGCGGCGGAAGCGGCACGAACCCGTCGCGGTAGAGCGTGTTGTACGCACAGAATGGAATGACGTGTCCCGTCGGCAGGACATGCGCAAGACAGCACTTCATGACGCGGCGTGTGTCGAATGTGTGGGCATCGAGGAATGCCGTGAGTGTGACGCGGAACACTTCCTCGCCGTTGAGCTTTTCGGCAAGTGCCTTTGCCAAGAAGTCGTCCGCCTCCGGAGTCACGGGACCGCACCCCTCGGGACCGCACCCGCACCCGCCAGCGGCTTCCACCGCCCGCTTGACGAGTTGCTTCGCACGTGCCGGCGTGTACACGATGCTGTTCGCGATCAAATCCATGTGCTGCCGAATGTCGATCATCCGATTAATGGGAACGACCCCTTCACCACCGCGATAGAGGTACGCCATCATGTGGCAATTCGGGTGCGCGCACGGCAGCGGGTAGAAGTCTTCCACCGCGAGCACGTCGCTGGCCTGGGCCGCGAGTGCCTTCACGAGATCGGGCATCGTTGCGCGGCGTTCCAGATCGGCCGGGTTCGTATGCCGACCGCAATACGACGCAAGTTGATAGCTCACCCCGCGAACGATTTTCTTAGTGAGGCCGAACCGCAGAACGGCCCCCACCTCGTGTAGGTTGGTGTCGTGCGCGACGGTACACACCAGCGTCGCGCGAATGCCGAATTCCTGAAGCATCTCCAGTGCGGCGAGTTTCGTGTCGAGGAGTTGTTCGCCGCGAAGCGTGGTGTGCGTCGCCGGGTCGAAGCCGTCGAACTGGAGGTAGATTTCGAGGCGATCCCGCATTGGTGCGAGTGCTTCGGCAAGCCGCCGATCCTTCGCGAACCGGATGCCGTTGGAGTTGATCATCACCGCTTGAATGGGCTGCTCGTAGGCGTATCGCACCATGCGAACGAGATCGGGGTGGAGCGTGGGTTCGCCACCTGAAAGCTGAATCACGTCCGCGATACCTTCCATCTCCACGAGTCGATCCACCATGTTCGTGTACGTGGTGAAGTCGATGTGCTGCCCACCTGGGCCGGACTCGGCGAAACACATCGGACACTTCAGGTTGCAGCCGGTGGTGATCTCGATGAGGGCGATGCACGTGTGTTGTTCGTGTTCGGTGCACAGCCCGCAATCGTACGGACAGCCGCGATCGGGTTCGACGCCATACTTGCGCGGCGTGCGGGCCGGTTGGTCGTATTGGTGCTGATCGTAGTACGCGATATCGGAGCAAACGAAGTCTTCGATAAGGCCGTGTTCGGGGCAGCGCTTGCGGAAGTACACGCGGTTCTCACGCACGATGATCTTCGCATCGACGACCCGCCGACAGTGCGGGCAAAGGCTCTTCGTGGTGCCGAGGAACGTGTAGTCGCGAACTTGCATGAGCGGTGTCCCACCGGTTGGTCAATGATCTTTGTAGGAACGAATTGGGGGCGGAGGGGCGGTCAGGGAGATTCCGTTCTCCTCGAACATACAAACCGCAAAAAGGAATAGCACCACGGCAATCGGAATCAGGATCAAGCTGGCCACTGTAATGACAACCAGCCGCGAAACTTCCGCCCCGCCCGAGACAGCCCCGACCCGCTGAAGGATGAAGCCGGCCATCCCAAGGAGTCCGAGTTTCACGAGCGCTGAGTCGGTGATGCGGAATCCAACCGCCAGCGTCAGGAGCAACGCAACAAGGAGAAGGAGCATACCAATCGATAACGGTTGGCGAGAGAGCCTTGGTTGTAACGGCGGTGGGGTCCAAGAAGGTTCCGGACTTGTCGGCAACAATTCCGGAAGCGGTCGCTCAAAGAGCGGTGGTTCTGCGGGCGACGGAGATGGCAACGCGGGCTCCGATACCGCGCCGTGAGGTCGCGGGGGTTCGGGTGGTTTGTCGCCGGGTTCGGGTGTGTTCATGACGTTCGCATTTCTTGCAGCGTGTGTGAAGCGAAGGCATCACTGCCACATTCACCGCGAAAGACTCCCTGAGGGACAGGTGCTGAGGAAGTACAGCCCCACTGCCGAGAGAACGATGCCGACCACCACGATGATAACCACAAGGACAGACAGAATCCCAATCGCTGCAGTGCCGCCAAAAATCGCGATCGGCAAGCAACCGTTCCGAAGGTTATCGGCGGGGTCGGGTTCTGCCTGCGAGGTCGCTGGGCGTGTGTCAGGTGCTTTCGCGGAGGTCGTGAGCTTGTAGCGAGTAGGCTTTGCGCGGAAACACAACACGCCAAGGCCGATCAACAACAATCGCATGAGGAACGGGAGGTTTGCCAAGATCGCTAACCCAACGCAACCCACCCCGATAAACGTCCCCAAAAATCCAACAAGGCTCGAAAGCGGTTCTGCAGCAGGCGTCCGAGATGGAGCGGATGCCACCGGGAGCGGTGGGAGCGGCTCCGATGGCGGTTTGTCACTTGGTTCTGGTGTGGCCATGGACGATGCCGGGAGGAGAAGTGAACGACGACAATCCACAGAGCCTACCGGGACGCGAAGTAGAAGAACAGCGTCAATGTGGCCGGAAAGTGAATGGGTAGGCCGAAGTGATCAGTCACGCACGAGCGGTTCGCGGCTTGCCGAGGGCCAAGCGAAACCCTCGCTTGGCCCTGAGGCTCGGACGGATACGAATTCACCCGACCAGGGATCAGTCTTTCGCGCCGCCGAGGGTCACGGGGATCTTGTACACCTCGTTCAACCGGGCGTGGGCCTGGCTGCCCGAACCGGTCTTGGGGAACTTGTCGCAGATCAGCTTGAGCGTCTTGATCGCGTCTTCCTTCTTGCCCGCTTCCTCTTGTGCACGGCTGATGTCCATGTACGTCGCTGAGGTCAGGTCGTTCGACGTGGATGCCGCGATGATCTGCCGATACAGCACAATCGCCTCGTCGTACTGCTTCAGTTGCCGATTCGCCCAGGCCATGTGCTGGTAGTTGGTTGGGAAGTTGTTCGTGCCACGGTAGGCCGTGATGGCATCTTTCCAGCGATGAGCGCCGTACAGCGTGTCGGCAATAGCGATGTGATAACTCTCGGCGTTCTTTGCATCGGAAGTCAGCAAGTCGCGGTAGATCGCGATGGCGAGATCGTGCTTCCCACCCCGGCGATACGCCCACGCGGCCGCACTCAGCCACTTCGGAGCGGTCATGGCGTCCGTCGCCAGTTCGCGGTAGATCGCGACTGCCTTATCCCACTGCTGCTCCTCTTCGAAGCTATGCGCGATCGCGGCTTTCCCGGCGACGGCATCCTTGAACTTCGCATAGGTCGCGCGAGCCAGTTCCCGCTGCTTGTTGTCCTTATACCACTGTGCGAGTAGCCCGAGCGTGTGATCGTCGCTGCCGAGTGCCGCGAGCATTTCGTCGTACACGGCCTTCTGCTTGTCCGGTTGGCGGGCGTGCTGTCGAACAACCGCCACCGCGTACCACGCCTCGATTGCCCGGGGTTTGGTCTTCTCGTCCTTCAGGAAGGTCGCAACCTGCGTCTTCAGCCAGGCGGCACCAGCGTCCGCGAGCTTCTCGCCGCGCTTCTTTGTCGCATCGTCCATCGAGCCGGTGAGCTCGAAAATCGCCTGCGGTAGTGCGCCCAAATGCGGGTGCAGCAGGTGACTCGTGTAGTGTGCCTGGTCGCAGGTGGTGAGGAACGCCTTCAGCCCCTCGTCGAAGTTTCCAGCGAGGAACGTGAGTTGCGTGTACTGCCGGGCCGCGTTCACACATGGCTCGACGGTCAACCCCTTGCGTTCCACATCGTAAGTGAGTTGCCGGAGCAGGTTCAGCCGGGTGTCCGGGTCGTTCTCCTTTTCGGCGATCGCAGCGAGATCGAGCCGTGCCCACACCGATGCCACGTGCGAGGGATACGAGGAAATCGCCTTGGCATACGCCTTCTTCGCGGGCTTGATGTCGCCGATGTCGCGGTATGTCTGTGCGATCAGGATCGCTGCGATGGGAGCTTCTGGCGATTCCGGGAAGTAATCGAGCAGCGACTGATAGCCGTCCTTGATCGCGGCGTTCTGCTTCCGCAGGCTGACGAGGCAGTGGGAATACTTGAGTTGCGCATACGGTGCGCCTTCGCTCGTCTCATACAGCTTGAGGAACTTCTCGTATTCGTCGGCGGCGGCCTTCCACTGGTTCTCGCGATACAGCCGCTCGGCCGAGTTCAACTGGAATCGCTCCGCTTCTCGGAGCTTCTTCCAGCGATCGAGTGCCATCTCGTGTTCGCGCGGTCCCGCCGAGGCCAGCGTGGTACACAGGCCCAGAACCAGCGCGGCGATGCCAGACCGAATCAGGGTTGTTGGGAGCGACGCCATGTGTCGGCCTCTCGGTGTGCGTAAGAGATAATGTTGATCCCGAGCTGAAAGCACTGGTCGGCGATAGATTTCTTAATCCCGGCACGGTCATCGCGCCAGGCATCGCTGAGTGCTCCCGGGTGGTAATACACGGCCCAGCGGCCATCGATCTTCCAGCCTTTCGGGACCGTACCACCGTGCGCGACCACGAACGGGAATTGCGGCAGTTCGAACGGCCGCTTGTGGATCGGGTCGTCACGAGGAATGTCGACGGGCGTGGTTTCGGTGACCTCGTTCATCGCGGCGAGGAAGTTGCCGTGGAACCCGCTACCCCCGAGGTTGTCGCCCAGGATCATTCCGTGGCGTTCGGTGAGGTACTGCTTGAGCACGCGCTTGTCGGCCGCAGTCGGGGCGAAGGTGTGTGCTCCCCCGACATACACCAGCGGCGGCGCGGCCTTCGGCTTGTGGGTGCCGAGCGTCGCGATGTCCATCGACTCGCTTTCGTCGGCAACCTTGCCGACCATCTTCGGATAGCGAATCAGCAACTCCATCAGCAGGTTCTTGTCGCCGCCGATGTTGAAGTTCTTGTCCCAGGTTTTGTCGGAGTGACGCAGCCGGATGAACCGGATCTTGCCGGTTCCCTTGCCGCTGCCGAAACCACCACCCTCGCCATCGCCCTGACCAAGACCGCCATCACCCTGGCCAACCTGATAACGGTTCGCGGTGTCCTCGGTGAGCTTCACATCGATGTTCTCGATCGGTGGCGGCGCGGCGAACAGAATCGAACTGTACGGGTTGACGACGTACTTCTTGCGAATGACCTTCTGCACCTTCACAGACATGGCCTGTGGTGCGTCGCTCCCCCCGCCCGGCGGCAGATCGTATTCGAGTTCCTCGGCGCTGGCAGACTGATGTGCGAGGAAGTATGCCAGCATGAACAACAGCGAATATGCGGTAATCATCGAGAGCGATTGACGGACTCGCTTACTCTGGGCGACCGCTGTGGCCAGCGCGACCACGAGCAGTACAAGTGCCGCGTCGCCTACCGGTCGTAACAAGGCGCAGAACTTCAGTACCTTCCCGACCGGTTCCGTCAACGCTTCGCCGAGATGAAGCGAGTCCGGCATTCGGGCCATCACGGCGACGGGGATCAGGATCAGGAAGCAGAAGAAGCTCGGGACGAAACCGTAGAGGCGCGACGCGGGATCGAACGGGTTCCACTTGCCACGGCGACCGCCTGGAATTTCGCCGCATACGGAAATGAGCGGCCGTGCGTGCGGATCAGCTGGGCGTCTGTGCGCCTCGATTCGCCGCGCGGCCCATTCGAGCAGGTACACCATCCAGACCAGCCCGATGAGGTAGAACCCGATCCAGCCGCCGGGATCGACAACCCATGAAACGACGCGGACGGGATCTTGCCCCAGAACGGTCACCGTGCTGAGGTCGCCGAACCGGCCGCCGCGCGCAGCTGCCAGCGCAAGGGTGATGCTTCCCCAGATGACGAGGTACAGCCCGGTCAGGACGGTCGCCCGCAACAGAGTGAGACGGAGTCGGTGCACGGGATTACGCTGGGTGGTGGGTGTATCGGCGGGAGTGTTTCGTGTGTTGTGTTGGTGTTTCGCGAAAACCCAATCACCAAACACTTCAAACTGAACACGAAACACCAAAAACTAAACACCGCGTTTTCACTTCAACCCGGGGAGGTCGTCTTCGCCGCCAGCCTTGAACGGGTCCTTCGTCTTCGGAGTGCCGTTCTTGGTGCCGGTTTCGCCGAGCTTGTTCAGCAGATCGTCCTTGCCGGGGATCTTCCCAGTGGGTGTCTTGGGCGTGATTTCGGGAGTCGGTGTGGTCTTCGGTTGTGGGGCAACCGGCGGCGTCGCGTCTTCCACTTTCTCAGGACCGGCGGGGGCGTTGACCTTCGCGGCGGCGCCCTGCTTCGACATGAAGTATGGCACCACGGTCAGCACGGCGAACACAATTGCGAACAGGATACCAGCTTGAATCGACGCCTTGAACAACCCGCCCTTGCCTGTGATGCCAAGCGCTTCCTGCGGTGTCTGGTTGCGGTGATGTCGAAGCGAGTCGGTGCCGGTTCCGGTCGAACCCTTCGTCAGTTCGCCGTTCTTGCTTTTGAGGTTTGGCTGCATGGGTGTGTTCATGGACTGAATTTGGGGGGGCGTGAAGATAGCACTGGCAGCTTGTTGACGATCTCCATGGTACCCCACTTGTGTCGGCGGAGCAAACACCCGGTTTCGAGAAAAGTTCCGATTGCGCAGGATTTGCTGCTTGCATTCTTGTTGATCGACAGGCACACTAAAACCGCTGAACGTTTACTACCGGTGATCTTCCAGCCGCGGGATTCACACTGCCACCCGCTCGATCGCCAGCCATCCGAGCTGCCCTCGGCGAATGGCGTTCCGCATCCAACTGCCGCCTGTACCCCGATTCGGACCCGATACACCCGGGTTTCGTCTGGTTCACACTTACCGAAGCTGAGCAGTACATGAGCACTGTCCTTACCCGTGTGCGCCTTGCCTTGCCTGCGTTCGTGCTGGGCTGCCTCCTCATCCCATTGATCAACACGCACGGTGCACCCCTCCTCCCTGGCGGACAGGATAAAGCCAAGGACAAGGATAAGGACAAGGGGGCACCCGAACGCGGCTCGATCGTCGAGGATCGCAACGCTCGCAAGCTTCTCGAAGCCGGCGATGCTCGCCTCGAAGCGGGAGAACCCGCGAAGGCCATCGAAGTGTGGCAATCCGTGATCGAGCGCTACCCACGAAGCAAGGTTCGCTTCGACGCGCACCTGAAGCTCGGCAACCACCTGCTCACCAAGGAACGGTCATTCGACCGGGCACGCACGTACTTCGAATCGGCGGCAGTTGAAGACAACCCCAACGAGGAACAGCGCGCGGAAGCGACCCTGAAGGTCGGCGTGTGCTTCTTCGAAAGCAGCAACTACGGGAAGACCTTCAAATACATGCGTGACGTGATCGAGAAGTATCCCGTCAGCCCGCAGGTAAATCAGGCGTACTACTACATCGGCCTTGGCCACTTCAAGCAGGGACACTACAGCCGGGCGATCACCGCGCTGGAACGGGTCGGCACCGCGCTGCCACCCCCTGATAAGACCGCCGTGGGAATGACACCAACCGCGGAGTTGCTCGAAGCGGGCAAACGGCTGTTTGTGCGAATCGAGGACGCTGACCTCGCCGCGCTGGAACAGGGCAAGACAGTACCGGTGAAGGTCGAGAGCACCAGTGGCGACGTGGAGACCGTCGAGTGCATCGCGATCGGTCGCAACGTGCGAGTCGTGGTCGGCACCATCCCCACCACGCTCGGCAAGGCGAAGCCCGGCAACGGGAGTCTTGAAATCCGTGGCGGCGACAAGGTGAAGATTTCTTACCGCGACATCCACACTTCTGCCGGGGCCAAGGAAAACCTGGTATCGCGGGACATCCCCGTCGTGGGCACCGCGACCGCTGCAATCACTGATGGTGCGTATTCCGAGACACTGCAAGGTGTCGTACTCGGCCGCGGGATTCACCTCCAGATCGTGGATGCAGACTTCGACATGACCGATGGAGCCGACGTGCTCAAGGCGACCGTCGAGGTCTACCGCGAGAAGACACCCGAGGAACTCTCGGCCGAGGCTGGCCCCGGAAAAGTCGATGCGCCGCCGGCGGGGACCAAGCCCGACCCGAACAAGCTCGATCGCTTCAAGAAGATCGACAAGGTGGATGTGATCCTCAGCGAAGCGAAGATCGTCCGCACCGCGCCCGAGAACATTCCGCTGGTCGTCATCCCTGTTGATGAACCCAAGAAGGATGGCGAACCCAAGAAGGACGGCGAACCCAAGAAGGACGGCGAACCGAAGACCGACGAGCCAAAGAAGGAAGAACCCAAGAAAGAGGAGCCAAAGAAAGAGGAGCCGAAGCGACCCGAACCACCCCAGGACGACGGCACAATCCACTCGGGTACCTTCCGGGCAGTCGTGTCGCTGGAAAAGTCCGAGGAAGTGAAGGCGGGCGACCAGATCCTTCAGGCACAACCGAACGACCTGATCGTGTTGACCTACCAGGACGACAAGAACTCGAGTGGTGAGCCACGCACGGTGGTGTTCAAGGCTCGCGTCGTCGAGGGAAGCCTCGGCAGCGTTCGCGTGTCGCAGACGCAGATTTCTGACCAGGAACTGCGAGTGAAGACGCAATTGAAGACCGCCAGCGCGCTCACCAACATCGGTAACCGCTACAAGGAATTCGGCCTGAAGCAGCACGCCGACGCGAAGTATCAGCAAGCCATGACGATGTGCGAAGAGATCAGCACCGAGGCCCGCAAACTCGGCGGTCGCACGCTGGAAGAGACCTACGTTCAACTCTGGAAGATCTACTTCGAGATGGACAAGCTCGACCTCGCCGCCGCGATGAGTCAGCGCCTCCAGCGCGAGTTCCCGAACAGCGAATTCGTGGATGCCGCGTTGCTCTCCCTGGCCGATGTGTCCCGCAAGCAGGGGCAATTCCAGCGAGCCATCGGGATCTACACCAGCGTGTTGCGGCTGGAGAAAAGCCCGCTCCGCGGCGAGGCTCAGTTCGGCATCGCGGAGTGTTACGAGGAGATGGCCAAGGCGGGAATGGGGGCCACCTCCGCACAACTCTACGACCAGTCGTTCCAGGAATACAAGAAGGTCTTCGATCAGTTCCCGGATAGCGGCCGCGTCGGCGAAGCAGTCGCGAAGATGGCCAACTACTACTACGTGCAGAAAGATTACGCTCGCGCCATCGACGTGTTCGAGACGGTCCTCCGCACGCACCCCGATGCCAAGTTCCTCGACGTGATCCTGTTCAACTACGGTCGCTGCCTGTATCGGCTCGACAAGAAGGCGGACGCACGCAAGCAGTTCGACCAGATGATTGCCGACTTCCCCGAAAGCCCGCTGGCCGCTGACGCCAAGAAGATTTCTGAGGCACTCCGCAAAGCTGGCAACTGAATTTAGCCCGCCGTTTACGGCGGGATTTTTTAAGACGAATTGAACGGTGGGCAAGCCCACCGCAAACTGAATCACCCACTCGGTAACACGATATGCTCACCCGCACTTTGCCGCTCACCGTGCTGTTCCTGGCGATGCTCGGAGTCGCGGTCGCGCACCAGCAACCTGGCCCTGCCGACAAGAAAGCCCCTGCCACCCCCGATGGCGAAGTCGATGCCATCAGCAAGCAGGCCGCCGTGCTGGAAGCACAGCTCGCGAAAACGAGCAGTACCAGCAAGGAAGGTGCGGAGCTTCAACTGAAGCTCATCAACCTGTACCACGAAAACGGCCGGCCGTTCGGCCTGGTTCGCGCGGCACAGATGTTCGTCGCGCAGCACGTCACGCATCCCGCGCACAAAGACGTGATGCTGAAGCTGCTCGATGGCCTCCAGACCACCGGTCGCAACAAGGAGCTCATCGCGACGGGTCGGCAGTTCCTGACCCGGCACCCCGGCGATCCCGCGTGTGCCGAGATCGAACGCTGGCTGGCCCGCCTGATTCGCAAGTCCAACGACTACGCTGGCACCGTTGTCATTCAGGATGCCCACTGGAAGCGGCTCGGAAATACGCCCGAGGGGCAACGATCGGGCCGCGACGCCATCGGCCTGTACTTCGCGATCAATAACCCCGATGCACTCGCCAAGGCCGCAGTGCTCGGCGAAGAGATGCTGGATAAACTTCCGGCCGGTGGCCCCGCCACGAGCGCCGGCTGGAGCGCCCTTGATGCCCAGGAACGGCTCAGCCAGTGGGCCAAGGCCAACCTCGTCGCCGGGAAGTTACTCGCGAAAAGCCCGCCGACCTCGCCGTATTACCTCCAGTTGGTTCACTCCAGGATGGCCGAGAATTACAACCGACTCGGACAGCACGTGAACGCGGTCGAAAGCTGGCGCAAGGCGATCGCGGTGCCGAACACGCCACCGCGACCCGATCTGCACATGCGGTTGATCGAGCAACTCGTGCAGACCAACCCGAAGCCACCCGCGTTCGAACCCGATGTCAACGCTTACAACGCGAAATTCCCGACACGGCCCGATCGCCTCGCCGGTCAGGTGCGGCTCGCGGGCGTGTACCTGAACGACAAGAACCCGGCCCGTGCCGAGCAGATCCTCGCCAGCGTGCTGCCATTCGACGCTCGCTCACACAGCGCTTCGTCGGCCTACGTTTCCTTGTTCGGTGGCGAAGCGGACAAAGCCGCGAAAGACGCCCGGATCGCGGTCGCTGATCGAACGCTTCGCGACGCCATCGCCAAGAACCCATCGCCTTACCATGTCGCCGCACTGCGATACTCGTTAGCCTTTGAGTTGCTCCGCGATCGTGCGCAGAACGTTCCTGCAGCCAAGGCTGTGGCACGCGAACTCGCGTTCCAGTTCCCTTACAACGACGGCACCACCGGCGGAGCATTGAACTGGTTGCTCGATTCCCCGACGGATGAAGCCGAGTTCAACGCTGATGTTGCTCGAGCAGTTGAAGCACGACGGAAGTTTCCGTGGATCACGACCTACCGGGGCACCCTGGCGGCATGGGCGCAGGGTCGGGCCACGAACAAGGAACTCGCCAATCGCGCCAAGGCGGTGCAGACCGCGCTGAACGCATCGAACAAGGAACCGGTGAACGCCGAGTGGGTCGCGCTCGAAACGGCGAACGCGCAGAATATGTGGTCGCCGCAAGCCGGAGCCGCACGTGCGAAGTTGCTCGCCGATGCCGGCCGCGTCGCGGCACTCCCGGACGACGTGGCCAACGACCTGTTCTACCAGCAGCAGTACTACCTCCGGCACTACGCTCCGAACGATGCGGCACGAATCAAGAGCATCGACACTGCGAAGGACTGGGCGACCCGCTTGCCGAAGTCGTTCGATGCCGCCGCGACGTACCTGTACCACGCCACCGACTTCAACAAGCCGGATGCATTCCGTGCCGCTGCTCCCGTTGTCCTGAAGATGGAACCGACGGGCACGAACACCGATTTGGCCCGCCGCCTATTCATCGTCGCCGGGCACTTCAAGGATAACGCCGTCGCCACGCAAAGCTGGGCGTGGACCAAGGCGATGTTCGCCAAGCACGGCTACGACAACTCTTCCGCTACCGGCATGGGCGACGCCCTGACCACGCTGGGGATGAAGGCTGAGGCCAAGGAGTGCTGGGAGCGGGCGCTCACCGGCAACCCGGACTCGTCCGATTACGTCCAGTCGGCCTCGCGGCTCGTCGGCCTCCTCCCAGACGATGCCGCGAAGGCCGCGTTCATCACCACGCTTCTCGCGAAGGAAAGCGGCTGGCACTTCAGCTTCGCCACATGGCGTGCCGACCAGATGGTGAAGGCGAATGACATCGACGGTGCCGCCAAGTTACTGCTGCCCGCCGCGGACAAGGTTCGCGACATGCCATTCGGGGCACAACCACCCGAGAACGAATGGAGCACGCTTGCCGGTTGGGTCGGGGGCTATCGCGCCTACGTGCCGCCGAACCCCGCAACTCCCGTTGACCCCAAGTTGCCGAAAGCACCAATCATTACCCCAGCCGACAAGGCAAAGGTGTACACGCTCGTTCGCGACCTGAATATCTATCGCGCGTCGATGGTCGCCCAGGCCGCGCTGCTGGAACTGGACGAAGCCGCGAAGTTGCCACCGATGAAAAAGCTGCTCGCGCTCAGTGGTGCAGTCCAACTCGGCTACGGCGACGCGACCGACTTCGATTACCTCACGCCATACGTGCAAGCCGCGATGGGCCGCAAGGACTTCATGGGTGCCGCCACCCTGATGAGTTCGATGCTCGGAACATTCCCCGGTCTGGACGAAGGCCGCCGCAAGGCCGGTCGCGAATTGCTGACACAGGCCTACACTCGCCTCGGTGCCGCCGGTGGCGCGGTCATCGACGAGAAGAGTCCCATCGCGCCGCTCCTCTCCGCGGCGCTGCAACTTCGCCTGGGCGACCAGAAACTCGCCTTCGAGACGTACCTCGCGAACCAGAAACTGTTCGACGAACACCGGGCGGAAGTCCCCGTCGATCTGCTCGTGTTCGTGTGCGAGAACCACGTTGCCGCCGGTGGCGACGAGAACCACACCCGCGTCGAAGACATCCTCCGGGCGTGGCTCATCAAGAACGCCGACGCCAAAGAAGTGGACGACGTCGAGAAGGCTCGCGTGCAACTGCTTCTGGGCCGAAATTACTTCCGCGCGAAGCGATTCGATCTCGCACGAGCCGAGTTCACGACGTTGCTCAACCGCTACGGCAAGACGCCGCAAGCGGTCGATGCCGACTTCGGGATCGGCGAGACGTTCATGGAACAGAAGGTCTACGATCAGGCGGAACAGGCGTTCGAACGCCTCGCCGGGAGCCGTGATCGCGATGTCGTGATTCGTGCCGAGTTCCTTCGCGGTGTGTTGGCATCCAGACGCGGCGACAGAGACGAGGCACGAGCCATCTTCCGCAGCGTGCTCGAACGAGTCCCGAACATCGAACTCGCGAACCAGGCACTGTACAACCTGTCCGAGGTCTACGGGGCCGAACAGCGATACGTCGATCAGCTCGAACTGCTCCGCACGGTCGGCCGGCTCGGTCGCGCCAGCAAGCGGTATCACACCCCGGGCGAACCGCTCTCGATCGTGGTGCAGGACAGCGACCTCGGTGTGAGCCGTGGGCACAGCCGCATTCCGGTGCAGGTCACGACGGAACCCGGTGGCGACACCGAAACCATCTACCTCATCTCGGGCGGGGCAGGCAAGGGTCTGTTCCGGGCCGATCTGGAAACCCGCCTCGGTGCGGTCGCGAAGAACGACCGCGTGCTGCAACTCACGGGTAAGGACATCATCCGCGTCGATTACCCGCCGGAGTTCAAGAAGGAGTTCAAGGACGCGCCCCTGCCCGACGCCGAGATCCGCATCGCCTCCGATGGGAAGCTCGATGTGGGGTCAGGCAAGATCGTGGACGAGGACGAGGAAACCTTCAGCCAGAAGCTGGCCCGTGAAGGTCGCGGCGACGAACCCGAAGACAAGCGCAAGGGTCTCGACCGGCCGAAAGACCAGGTGAAGCCCGGCAACGTGATCTACATCCGCGTGAAGGATGCCGACCGCGACTTCACCGATCAGCCAGACAAGATCGCGATCAAGCTCGTCTCGGCGAGCGGCGATCAGGTCACGGCCGTGCTCACCGAAACCGGCCCACACACGGGCATCTTTGAAGGGACCGCCAAGACCGGCGAACTCCCCGCCGGTGCGCTCGCCACGAACACCGCCATCGACCACAGCCCACTCATGGCGATCGACAAGGACAAGAAGACGGCCTGGCTCAGCGAGCCAGACGGCGCCACTCCGAAGATGCTCAGCATCGACATGAAGGATCTGAAGAAGACCGATAACGTCACGATCTGGACGCCGGACGCGAAGCAGAACGCCCCGATTCGCATGACCCTCGAAGGGAGCGACGACGGCCGTCTCTGGTTCCGCCTCGCCGCCACGCACCCAGATGAGAAGGTGACGCCAGTTATCGGCGAACCCGGACAGATGTCGACCCGAATCTATCAGGTGGACGGCCAGGGCTACACAACCTGGGATCAGGTCGTCGCGCTGACCAAGAACGCGAAGCCAATCACCGAGGGGAAGGCCGCCGATCTCTTCTGGACTCGCGAACCCGAAGAGAAGACCAAGAAGGGCACCGCCATCGTGTGGCACGGCAAGATCGTGCAGACAAAGACCGGTGCCGTGCGGTTCACCGTGCAGGGCGAGAAGACCGCCCTCATGGTGGATGGCCGCCTCGAACTGCCCGTCGGGCCGAGTGGCCGACATGCCGACGTGTACCTCGATTCGGGCGTGCACGTGGTCACGATCTTCGCCGCGGCAGGGCCGAACACGAATACCCTCGAAGCACGCTGGGCCTCCGGCGATGCGACCACCGAGCAGGTTCAGACCAACCCGTTCCGACCGAACGACTTCGACCTGACCCGGCCCGAAGCGAAGGTCACCCCGGCCCCGCGCGTGCTCGGCGAAGCAGTCGCGGACAAGGAAGGAACCTCGTGGGACTTCAAGTTCCCCGCGATGAACGTGCGACACATCCGCACCGTGATTCACGAGTACCGTGGCGAAGCCGTCGCAATCAACCATGTAGAGATTCGCGATAGCGCGAAGATGGCTCTCCACATCCCCACGGAAGCCGACCTCCTCTCGCTGGCCACCAACGACGTGCTGGAAATCTCGGGCGGCGACGTGGTCACAGCCACGTACATCGATGATGTGAACACCACCGGCGGCTCGCGGCTCCTCGCCGCAAAACTGACCGCGACTTACCACAACGGCACGATCCTGCCGATCGCCTATGACTTCGAGAAGGGGCCCAACGGCGAGGTTCAAACGCTCCGCAAGGAATTGCTGCGGATCGACCCGGGAGAACGAATCACCCTTGAGGTGACGGACTTCGACCAGGACACGACCGCCGGACCGGACAAGATCAAGGTTCAGATTCAGGTGAACGACGCGCCGCCGATCGAGTTGGAAGCGACCGAGACGTCCGAGAATAGCGGCATCTTCACCAAGGAAATCGATACGGCGGCCGCGCCGGCTGGCGACAAGATCGCCGTGAAGCCGGGCGATCGCGTCTTCCTGCGATACTTCGATCAGCAGAACACGGTCCCGGGGCACGGTTCGTTCCGGGAAGTCGTGGTGTATGTGAACGAGCCGACGCAGGGTCGGGTTCGCGTCATCGAATCCCGCACAACGCGACCGACTCCGGTTCCGGGTGCGGTTCAGATCAACACCCCGCCGCAGATTCGATTCCTGCCGGGTGTGGATGGCGATCCTGATCCGAAGGCCGTCGCCGGGGTTGCGTTCGAGGCACCGTTCACCGTCGAGGTGATCGACCGCGACGCAGCCAAGGACAGCAGAAGCAAGGTCATCGTGAAACTGAAGACGACGACCGGCGCCGAGGTTGATGTGGAGTGCGTACTCGACGATCGCCGGCTCGGGTTCACCGGCACCGCCGACCGACGTGGCACCGCCCTGCAAGAAGGTCGGTTCACGGGTCAGGTCATCATGCAACTTGGCGGGAAGAACACCGCGGCGCTGGTGCCGCTCACCGCGTCGATGCCCCGTAGCCTGATCGGCGGCCCGGTGCTCCCGAAGGAAGAGATGGGCGAGGAAGGGAACCGCGACCGCACGCTCATCACGAAGGTGCTGAACCTGACTGGTGCCGATATCGTCGAGGCCACGTACAAGGACGACCGTCGCCCCGGTGCTCCCGCCGTGCTTAACGCGAACGCCCGACTCCTCACGGACGGCAAGCTAACCTGCACCGACTCCGAATATCTGAAGGATGTCACCGCCGTGCATGTCGGCGAGCGGTTGTTCCTCAAGGTCATGGACGCCGATGCAGACCGGACGCCGGAACGCGACGTGGCGAAGATTCGCATTACCACCAAGCGTGGCGAAGACGAAACAGTCGAACTCGTTGAAACGCTGGCACACAGCGGCGTGTTCACCGGTTCGGTGCTGCTCAAGCCTGTCGAGAAACCGACGGCGGGCAACATCAAGCAGGACTCGCCCGAACTGGAATGTTACTTCGGCGACACGATCGAGATCGTGTATGCCGACGAACGGGCCGCCAGTTCGGTCGAAGGGAAGTACGAGTCCACGGTGACCATCGCGGTGGTCATCGGGACGGACGGCAAACTGCAAGCGTTCAGCAAGACGTTCTCCGATGAGGCGCTCGCGGTCGAGACACAGTTCCACATCGCGGAGAGCCACTTCGAGTTGTTCAAGAGTCACAAGGCACTGGCCCGCGAGGCCGAGGCACGGGCCGACCTGGAAGCGGGTCGGCGCGTGCTCCGCGAAGTGATGGAGGATTACCCGAATCCGAAGTACACGCCGCGAGTGTCGTATCTACTTGGCCAGTTCGCCCAGGAACTCAAGCAGTACGGTGAGGCCGTTCAGGCTTACCAGACCATCGTGAAGCAGTACCCGGATCACACACTGGCTCCGGATGCGCAGTTCAAGATGGCCCAGTGCTACGAGGAAGCCGGGGAGTTCAACCAGGCACTCGAGGCATACGTCACGCTCGCGGCGACGTATCCGAAGAACCCGCTGATCGCGAACGTGATGGTCCGAATCAGCGAGCACTTCTACAAGGCCGAGAACTTCAAGGTCGCCGCCCAGGTAGGCGAGAAGTTCCTGGAGAAGTTCGAAGGCCACAAGTGGGGGCCGAAGATGGCGTTCCGTGTCGGCCAGTGTTACTACAAGGACAAGAACTACATCAAGGCCGCCGAAACGTTCGACAAGTTCACGAAGATCTTCCGCGAAGACCAACTCGCCCCGGATGCCATGTTCTGGGCCGGCGAAAGCTACCGCACCGGCAACAACATGAAGAAGGCGTTCGAGAGCTACAACAAGTGTCGCTGGGATTACCCCGCGACCGAGGCCGCCAAGTATGCCCGCGGTCGCCTGGCCCTGCCCGAAATGCTCGCCCAGTTCGAGGCTTCCTCGAACGTGGACGGCAAAGATTGAGTTTGTGTTTAGTGTTTGGTTTAGCCGCGACGCGGAGTCTTCGGAGCGGAGCGCGGGGGCATGCAAGCGCTCCGCTCCGAAGACTCCGCGTCGCGGCTAAACCAAACACCAAGCTGAATACCAAAACACCAACACTAAACACCAATACCCATGCTGATGCTCTTCGCTGAAACCGCCGCGCCAGCCGCAACCTCGGAGTTCACCCAGGTCATCCACTCCGGGGCGCTCGGCTACATGTTCGATGGCGGCATCTTCATGTGGCCAATTCTGCTGCTCGCCATCATCGGAACCGGTGTCGTCATCGAGCGGTTCCGCACCCTGCGGCTCATCGCCATCGACGGGCAGGCTCTCCGCACGCAAGTTCTCGATCTGCTCCACCAGGATCGGATCGAGGAAGCGATTGCCCTCTGCGCCGAGTCGCACGGCCCGGTGCCCGCGATGCTCGCCGTCGGTATCCACCGATACAAGCTGCTCCGGAAACTGAACTACGATCCGGCGAAGATCGAGGAACAGGTCGTGAAGGCGATGGAGGATTACAGCCCTCACATCACCGCGGCACTGGAGAAGAACCTGCCGATTCTGTCCACGGTTGCGAGCGTCGCGCCGATGCTCGGGTCGCTCGGAACGGTCGTCGGGATGGTGCTCATGTTCCAGGGCATCACAACGATGAAGGCCGGCGAGAACATCATCAAGGTGGCCGCCGCGGGTATCCAGCTCAAGCTGATCGTCACGGTCTGGGGTCTGATGGTCGGCATCCCCGCATACATGTTCTTCAATTACTTCATGTCGGTGGTGAGCCAGCACATCCTCGAAGCGGAAGAAACCGCGTCGCAGTTGGTGGAAGCGCTCGTGCTGCAACTGGCCCCGGCAGTCTCCCCGCCACCAGCACCGGTTCCCCAGGCCGCACGGCCGGAACCTGTGCGCCCGGAACCGATGCGACCGCAACCCGGACCCGTGGCAAGCATCATCCCTGGGCCGCGCGCTCAAAAAGGGGGGCCTAGCTGATGGCAGCCGGACCCGTTGGGAGCGGCAGCGGCGGAGCGCAAACCGCCTGGGTGTTGAACCTCCTCACCGACCTCGCGTTCAACTTGCTGATCTTCTTCGTTGTGTGTGCTTCGAGTGCTGAGGACGAAAAAGGCCGACCGCAGCAGATGCCCAGCGCGAGCAAAGAAAAAGCCCCCGAGCAGAAGAACACGAACATCGAGGTCGCCATCGGCCGGACCGACGTGAAGGTCAACGGTACCGAGGTTCCAACCGGGGAGTTGAGGGCGAACCTGGCCAAGTTGCTCGTGGGAAAGACCCGCCCCGAGGACCGGGTCGTGATCGTGAAAAGCGCGAAGGACACGCCATATAGCCACTGGATCCGCGTGACCGGCGCAATCGAACAGGCGGGCGGCGAGATCACGCTGCAACTGGAAGAAGAACGCGAAATCGTGCGGTAATTGAGCGGTGGGCTTGCCCGCCGTTCGGATTGCGAGTCTCAGACTGAGATAGCGGGCAAGCCCGCCGCTAATTGAATCCAATTGGAATCGGACAATGCGGTTCAAGCGACGAAAACTTGATGTAACCCCCCCATACGTGTCGATGGCTGACATTGCGTTCAATCTCGTGCTGTTCTTCCTGATCCTCGCGAAGACCCAGGACGACAGCAACCGTCTGGATTGGGTACCCGCCAAGTCCACCGGCGCGAAACCGGTCAAGAATCCGCAAGTTTCTATTACAGTCGATCGAGACAATAAGGTATATTTGAACGGTCAGCAGATCGGAATCCGCGACATGGCTGAGAAAGTCGCGGCTGCCCTGGGCGACAAGCCCCCCACCGAACGCAGCGTCGTGTTAAAGATCCACAACGAAACCCTCGCCGCCACGTTCGAACCAATCATGGAAGCAGTTAGCCAGGCAGGCGGCGAAGTCGTGCACGTGATCGAAGAAGAGCAGACCGGGTGACGGCTGCTCAACTGTAACTATAGCCCACCCCAATCGGGGCGTTCTTTGTAGGAGGAGACGCGGTGAAAGTGCGCCAGCTCTCAATTTCCCTGGTGACTCTCGCCATCACGGCGGCGGTCTCCTGGGCAGCGCCGCCAGCGGGACCGGATCCCGCGGCCACGGCCAAAGCCATCGACAAACTCCTCAGCGAGGAGAATGCCGCCGGGCCAAAGACCCGCGAAGCCGGCGGGATCGAAGATCTCGCGTTCCTCCGTCGAATTTCCCTCGACATGAACGCCCGCATCCCGACCGATGCGGAAATCAACAAGTTCATGGCGATGCCAGCGGCCGAGCGTCGCGGCAAAATCATCGAAGAACTCATGAACCGTGAACAGTTCGCGGATCGCTGGGCGATCTTCTATGGCGACCTGCTTCGCGTGCGATACGGCACCGACGGCGGTCCTGCGTTTCAGGCGTTCATCCACGAAGCCGTGCGGGCGAACATGCCCTACGACGTGCTGACCCGCAAGTTGCTCTCGGCTTCCGGCCGCGCCGGTAGCCAGCCCACCACCGGGTTCATCCTCGCCGACGATGCAGACCCACTCGCGCTCACGGGCGTGGTTTCCCAGGTGTTCATGGGTGTTCGCATTTCGTGTGCCCAGTGCCACGACCACCCCTTCGACGTCTGGACCCGCGAGCAGTTCTACGACCTCGCCGCGTTCTTCGGTAAGACCCAGCGGGTCGAACACCGCGTGAAGATGCGAGTCCTCGGAATCTTCCTCAACGAACGGCCCACCACAATGATCATGTGGCCGCCGGAAGATAAGGCGCAGGGCAAGACCCGTGCTCCGGTGAAGGCTGCGTTCCCGTTCAAGCTCGCCGAAGCCGACGGTCCGAACAAGCACATTGCCCGGTTCAAAGAGCGCCGTGCGGCCGAAGATGCTGCGGCAAAGGCACTGGTCAGCACCACCAAGACCAACGTCGATGACTTGATCGACGGAGCCAAGACGGGGCCAAAGTCCAAGGATCCGCTCAACGTGATCGATGAGGCGAAGGCCGGCATCAAGGCGATCGACCTCGAAGGCGATCTCTACAAGGCCAGCGAACTGCGTCGTCAACTTGGCGAAGCTGTCACTGATCCCCGCAACCGCGCCTACGCCAAGGCGATGGTCAACCGCGTGTGGGCCGAACTGATCGGTCGCGGGTTCGTCAACCCCGTCGATGACTTCCGCAATGACAACCCGCCGAGCCACCCGAAGACGCTCGACTATCTGGCCGACGAGTTTGTCGCCAGTGGGTACGACTTCCGCTTCCTCGTGGCGACGATTTCGCGAACCAAGGCTTACGAACGAGGCCACCTGCCGGGAACTCTCCCGGTGCTCGAACGACAAGCAGCTGAAACCGCGTTCACGGCGACCCCGCCGCGCCGCATGGGTTCCGAGGCACTGTTCGATAGCATCGTGCAGGCCGGGCACCTGTTCAGCCCGAAGCATCGCCCGGGCGAAAACATGACCACTGTCGTCAACTACACGCAAGTCGCTGTGGCTGTGAAGGAAGACCCGAGCAAGCCCGTGAAGCCGAAGCTCGGCGGTGGCGACTCCATGCCCGCCATGCCTTCGGCACCGAAGATGGTCGCTGGCAGCTACGATCTCGAGAAGGGGATCGAGGTGGACTTCAAGAACGCTCTGAAGAACCGCGACGCGCTCGAACTCGACAAGATGAACGCGAAGTCGGCCGAGGAACTTGAGGCCGAATCGATGATGAAGAGCGGCACCATGCCGGCCGGGACTCGCATCCGTTACATCACCAAGGAAGTCAAAACCCTGGTTGACGATAACCCGCGCTTCACCAGCGCGATGCGGATGGCCAGCCCCGCGCCGACCGGGCACTTCCTGCGAGTGTTCGGACAGACCGACCGCGGCGCACTCGATGAACGCCGCGACCACAGCCCATCGATGCGGCAAGCACTGATGATGCTCAACGGCAAGCTGACCAACGAGGCGGCTCGTGTCGGCCCGCTGGAACCGGTCTTCACCCTGATCGTCGGACCCAAGGCCGATGTCGACGCCGCGATCAAGTTGGTGTATCGTGAGGCCCTCACCCGGGAGCCTTCTGCCGAAGAACTGACCGACGCCCGCTCGATCATCAAGGACGCCGCGACGCCAGCCGATGGCCTCGCCGACCTCCGCTGGGCTCTGTTCAACAGCAACGAGTTCCGGTTCATCCCGTGATAAACCTCGCGAGCCACGGGGTTTACCCCCGTGGTCTTCGCACAACTGACACTAAACCTGACACTCCTAAACCGACCACCCAAACGCAAGGAACCGAACATGCGATCTGCCTCGACTGCTTGCACCGGTTATCGCCTCAGTCGCCGCGCCTTTGCCGGCGCTTCGGCTGGCACCTTCCTCGGCATGAACGTGAACACGCTCGTTGCCCGGGCTGGTGAAGACCGCAAGGCCACTGCCGATCACGTCATCCTGTTCTGGAATGGCGGCGGCATGAGCCACATCGACACCTTCGACCCCAAGCCAGGCCGCGACGTGCAGGGCGATCTGGAGCCGATCAAGACCTCCGTCGCCGGCATCCAGATCTCCGAAATCTTCCCGCTGCTCGCGGAGCAAATGAAGCACGTCGCACTGATCCGCAGCATCGCGGGCCAGAACGGCGACCACGGCCGCGCGACCTACCAGCTCCAGACCAGCTACGCACAGAGCGCCAACCTGCAACACCCAGGCATCGGCTCGGTGGTTGTCAGCGAGAAGAAGACTCTCGGCGACCTGCCCGCGTATGTCTCGGTTGGCGGCGGCGCTCCCAAGGCTGGCTACCTCGGCCAGACCTGCGAAGCGTACTTCGTCGGTCGCCCCGGCGAGAAGGACCCTTACCTCGCATTCCCGAGCGGGATCAACAACGTTCGCGGCAACAAGCGGCTGGACATCCTCCAGAAGATGAACCAGAAGGCCGCCGGCACGCTTCCTGGCGAAGAAGTGACCGGAGCCCAGACCGCTCTGACCGATGCCGTGAAGCTGATGCGTAGCCCGGCCCTTGAAGCGTTCGAAGTTCGCAAGGAGAAGCCCGAAGTTCTCGAACGCTACGGCGACAGCGAGTTCGGCCGCTCAGCACTGCTGGCTCGCCGGCTGGTCGAGAAGGGTGTGCGGTTCGTGCAGGTGAACCGCGGCGGGTTCGACGTTCACTCGAACGCCTTCCCGGCCATGAAGGATCACGGCGATGTGATGGACCCCGCACTGGCGGCGCTCATCGCGGATCTCGCCGAAACGGGTCTGCTGAAGCGGACCATGATCGTGATGTTGAGCGAATTCGGCCGCACGCCGAAGATCAACATGACGGCTGGTCGCGACCACCACCCCGGCGTGTTCAGTTGCCTGTTCGCGGGCGGCGGCGTGAAGGGCGGCCAGGTGATCGGCTCGTCCGACGCCGACGCCATGCAGCCGAAGGATCGCCCCGTGAAGGTCAGCCACCTGCACGCGTCGATCTGCCACGCACTGGGTATCGACCCGAACAAGGAAGTGATGACCCCGCTGCAACGGCCGATGAAGCTCGTCGACAGCGGCAAGCCAGTCGATGAACTGTTCAGCTGAGTTCCAACCTGATCGCGATTGAATCGACGAGCCGCGGGAATCCCCGCGGCTCGTTTCGTTCTACACTTCCTTGGTTGCCCGATCAGATCGACAGGATTGACGCATGGCACCGTTGCCCCGAAACCCACGGTACGAATCGCTTGATATGTGGCGTGGGGTCGCGTGCCTCTCGGTCGTCGTGTTTCACTCCCTCTCTGGATACATCGCAACCCCGGCACTGATCCAACGGGTTCGCGCCGATGGCGGCACGATCGCGGAATGGATCGTGCTGCTGTCCACGTATATGTGGATGGGCGTCCCGCTGTTCTTCGTCATCAGCGGCTACTGCATCACGGCCGCGGCCGATTCCGCTCGTCGAAAACCGCACCCGGGCCTCACGTTCTTCTGGCGACGATTCCGGCGAATCTATCCCCCGTTGTGGGCGTACCTCGCCATCGCCACGATTGTGGTTGCGTTGCTCCCGGAATCGCTGATGCCCGGTCCGACGCATGACTACAAGCAACCGTTGCCGCGGCCATGGGATCTGAAACCGGCACAGTGGTTTGGTTCGATCACGCTCACCGAAGAATGGCGAGAGCACATCGGCGGCCCACCGAAGCGGTACTTCACGGGGCAACTGTGGACGCTCTGTTATGAGGAGCAGTTTTACCTGCTCGTCGGGTTGATTGTGATGGTAGCCAGGCAATGGCTATTCCCGCTCGTATCGCTCATCACGATGCTGGTGTTCTTGAACATGATCGACCTGAACACGCTCGCAGGCGCGCGGCTGGAGATCAATCTCAACGCCTATCAGTTGCATTACCCGGGGTTCTTCTTCGACGGGCTTTGGCTCGCATTCGCTGCCGGGATTGGTGTGTATTATCGCCTGAACTATGCGACCCCGCTCTTAAATCGCTGCATTGATGCAATGCTCCTGATCGGGTTATTCTTCGCGATAAGCCCTGTTCCCAGCATCTGGGAACTGAAGCAGGATGTCCCGGGATATCTCTGCGTGGCGTTCGTGGGGGCACTGCTGCTGGGCTGGCTCCACTCAAGCGATGGGACCTTCATGAAAGCCCGCGTCGCGGCACCCCTGCGCTGGGCGGGGCAGATGTGCTATAGCCTGTATCTCGTGCATGGGCCGGTGGCGTTGTTCGTGCAAGCAAGCCTGTTTCGGCTCGGGGTCACGACTCCGCTGGAAGGACTCCTCATCACGCTCCCCGTCTCGATGGCGGCTTCGCTCGCGCTGGGCTGGGTCTTCCACTGTAAGGTCGAGCGACGGTTTCTGAACTCGCCACTCGCACCCACCCCGAGTGGCTTCGCTGCGAATGCCCAGGAAGTGAAACCGGTGTAATCGCGGTGAGCCACGGGGTTCATCCCCGTGGTGCTTGGAGATGTCACCTCGCTCAGATCACCACTTCTTTTCCATCATGGAAACGATCTGCACGGCGAGGCGGTTCTGGACTCGCTGCATCGCCGAGGCGTTCGTCTCACCGAGTTCGGGGAGGTATCGTCCGAAAGCCGTGACTCGTGCCGGGATGGGGTTTACGACCTCAGCACACAGCGGTGGTTGTGGAATACTCGGGTCGAACGGAACAGGCGGGTTGTTGGGATCGATCACGCCGGGAAGCAACTTGGGCCTCGGTGCCGACAGGATCGTTCCGTCGCGCAGATCGCGCCAGACGATATCCACATCCACAACGAGTTCACCTTCGCGGACCTGGTTTTGCTGCGTGCGGTTCACGATGTTCTTGTACACCTGAACGACGACGCCGAGCAACTCCGTGTCGGCCTTCGTGGGATCGGATGTCACGCGGAACGAGGTCGTCCTGCCGATCTCGTCCACAACGGCCTTGGTGATATCGTTCTCAAAGCCGCGATACGGTGTGGTCTGGAATGCCCGGTTCACGAAAATCGGGACGTACACAGTGCGGATGTTCTCGTCGTAGAGTGCGCCGGCGCCGAGCTTGTACCCGAAGATGCTGGGCGATGATGTTCCACGGCATCCGAACAGCCCAGCAAATGACGAGTACACGGCGAGTTGGAGAAACCGACGGCGGGTGAAAGCTGGCATGGGTTCCTTCCGGACAGCTCGCGTGTTGTAGAGCGCGGTCATGGCGAGCGGAGAGATTCCATCTCCGCTCGCTCACCCTTGAATCACGGGCCGGGCTGGACCGCACCGGTCGGCAGAGAAGCGGGAGCCATCCCACCGGCTGGCATCAGTTCTTCGCGCTTCGGTTCTCGCACCTCGTCTGTCTTCGGAGCGGTCGGAGTGCCGAACACTTCCTTCCACTTGGCCTGCACGATGGCGAACGGGTCGCGGCCTGGAGCCGGCTTCCCCTCCTTCATCAGCGCGACGAGTTGCTCCTTGCGTTCTCCGGCCAACTCCGAGTACCGAGTGCCGGCATAGCGTCGCCGCACGAGTTCGTAGTAGAACGCGGCTGATCCTGGGTGGCCCGTGCGTTCGTAGTACTCGGCCATGCGGAAGTCTTTCTCGGCCTGCTGATAGCGGATCGCGAACTTCGCCCGGGTAAGCTTGTCGGCCATCTCGGGAACCTTGGTCAACTCCGGAACGGTCGCCTCGGCGACGTGCACAAGCTGGAGTGCCTCGGCACACTTGCGCCCATCGTACTCTGCACCGCCGGTGGCGTTGTTCTTCGCCTGGATCGCATAGGCCATCGCCTGGGGCCGCAGTGGGCTTTCCTTGTGCATCTCGACGAGCGTGCTGAAGAAGTGGTCGGCTTCCTGGAAGTTCCCACGCACGTAGTTCACATACCCGCACCAGAACAGCGACTTATCGGCGGTCGGGCCGGTCATGTCGTGCGTCCAGATGTGGTCGAGCGCTTCGAGCGTGCGGCCTTCCTGGCCAAGCCAAACCTTCGATTTATCGAGCGGGTTCTTCCATTCAGGGTGCCAGGCCAACACGCCATTCTCATCCGCGCGTCGGGTAAGTTCTGCCCGGAAGTCGTCGAGCCAGTAATCGCAGATCTCGAACATGCGGCCGCACGATTCGCGGCGGTGTGCCCCGGTCGGGAAGTCGATGAGCAACTTGTGATACGTATCGACAGCCTCGGGATACTGCCCGCTGGCGAAACGGCATTCCGCCTGCATGAACCGCGCTTCCTCGGCGAGTTCCGATGGATTCTGACGATTGTCAGCGATCTCACGGAACTTCTTCATCGCCTTGGAATAGTCCCCGTCGGCGTACAACGCCTGGGCTGCGGCGAACTTCTCCCGCACTTCTGGATCGTCGTATGCCGAGTCGAGCAGGGTATTCTTGATGTGCAGTGAGCGGTCCTTGAAGCTCGTCCAGGTCTTGCATCCTGGGGCGAGCAACGCGAACGCCGCAAGGGTCACGACAAGCCAACGTCGTGTCGCGCGGAACGTCGGTTCGACTGAACTCGCCATCGTGCGAACTCCTACCCGGTCACCCGTCGACATACCCCAGCAAACGTGGGCGGCGTCCAAGGACGAAGCTGACGGTTTGCCCGAGCAGTGGTCGGAGTTCCCCCCGCACCCCTGCCGTCAAAGTTGGTGACACCTGTGTGTCACTCTCCGCCTCGGCAGTTAACTCCCGGAGGGCGGTTAGCCCAGCGGAAGATAGCCACCGCCGGTCTGGTGCGGCCGGCCCGCAAGCCGGACACAGCGCCCCACCGGCCGCCGGGCTGAACACCGCCTTCGCGGTGTTCACCGGCATCACTTCGCCCCCGCACGTTGCACACGCATCGAGTCGCGGGCTATATCCCAACTCGCGGAGCCAGACAAGCTCGAATCCTGTCGCGGCATCGCGCGGGTCGGCGTTGTTACCCAGATTCCGCAGGGTTCCCAAAGCCGCGTCGAAAAGCTCCGGATGGGGGTCGTAGTCCTGGGTTCCGTCGGAAAGGAGTTCGGCGATGTAGTATCCCGCGTAGAGTGCGGGGAGATTTTCGCGAAGAATTGGGAAGCGTTCCTCCATGCGGGCCTCGGTGAGCAGATCCAGCCCGCTGGCCTTGCGGAGGAAGACGATCCGGCAAACCGTGAGGAGATCGAAGGCGCAATCGAAGTTGGATTTGATCCGGCGGCCGCCTTTCGCGAGGGCGCGAACCTTCCCGAACTCGCGCGTGAACAGCGTCGTGATGCGTGATGTTTCACTCCAGTCCGTTCCACGGACGACGAGCGCGATCGCTTGCTCGGCAGCCATATCGACCTCGGGATTCAGGGGGTCGCAAAGCCGGTGAACCACGGGATTTTCCCCGTGGTGTCTGAGAGCTTCAAGCACCACGGCGATGAACCCCGTGGCTCGCTGACGCACTCCGGCGTCCCCGGCATCACTCCGACTTGGGCAGCCCTTCCGGAAGGGTTCGTTTCTCGTCGGCGGGGAGTTGCATCGAGTCGTTCAACTTGGTGTCGGTGTTCTTCGTCTCGCCGCCCGTGAGCAGGAAGAAGCGGCCGTCCTTGATTCCCGCGTTGATGTTCGTCACGGGGTTGCTGTCGGCCGTGAAACGAGCCTTCGTCATTGCGGTCCACTCGCCCTTCGGCGACTTCATCCAGGCGTTGCCGAAACGAGCCATGCGGGGCTTTGTCAACGAGATCTTGTCGCGTTTGAAGTCTTCCACGAACGAGTAGTACCCACCCAGGTTCTTGCCGCCGGTGATCGTCGAGAACGTGACCATGTGTTTCCAGTTCTTCTCCTCGGGAGCGTGGAAGTAACCCGAGTATTCGGTGCGGTTGCCGTTGACCTTTGAGGTCACGAGGAAGCGGCAGGTATCGCCTACTTTCCACTCGTAATCGAGGAACGACTGCCCGCCGGTTCCCTCGCCACCGAAGCGACCGATCCGCACCTTCTCGTCCTTGTGGAGCAGCTTCACGCGCTTCTCTTCATCGACGCTCTTGGGGTCGTTCTGGTTGGAATCCCACACGGAGAAGATGACGAGCTTCTTGCTGTTCGCCAGTTCCTGCATGCCGAAGTATCCCTTGTTCCAGCCACACGCGCAGAAGTACGTTCCCGGGGCGGTCTGCTCGACCGTGACCTCGTTGTAAAACGACACGCCTTCGCCTCCGGGGTACGCGAGGTGAACGGAGCGGCAGGCTTTGCCTTCGAGCTTCTCGTCAGCAGATAGGAACGCCACACTTAGCGCGAGTGGGAACAGCGACAGGGAGAGTTTGCGGAACATGGTATCCTCGGCTCCAGGTGTTCTTCATGCCGTGGGGCACGCCGAAACACACACTTTATCCCGGCAACACGCCTCTGGCAGGTCATCGGCAACGCGGATGGCTCCAACCGTGCGCCTCCCGAAGCGAGATTACGATTACGACAGGACGCTTGCGCGGATTAAAGTGCTTGTGAAGAAGCGGGAAGCACGGGAACCAGATCTTGCTCCACCTCCCCGGGAAAAAGTGTAAGCTAGAATCCCATATCGCATCACACCCGGAGATGGCCCCATGTCCGCGTCAGGTGGGTTGGCACGCCTCAATTTGGTGGTTGTAGCGATCGGGTGTCTCCTGGCCGGGGCAGCGGTCGGGTGGGCTATCGAAGCCATCGCGCCTGTGCGGGGTAAGCCGGTCAAGATGGTCGAAGTGATCGTAGCGGCCCGCGATCTCCACCTGGGCACGCCCTTCACCCCCGAGAACGTGGACGCCCTGACCACGACGATCAGGATTCCCCGAGCTGAGTTGCCCAAGAACTGTGTCGTCTCCAAGAGCGACCTCGTTGGCAAACGGCTGTACCGGCTGGCCCGGCAGGGTGAGTTGTTCAACGATGCCGACGTGAAGAACGACTCGCATGTCTCGCTCAGTGCAAATCACGACTTCGTTGCGGTTCCGATTACTCGCGGATTGGGAAGCGGATTCGTCGGCACCGGTTCCCGCGTCGATCTCATCGCTGTTTTCGATGAGGGTGACCGCCGGGAAGTGTTCACGCTGCTCCCGGACATGCACGTGATGGAAGTGGACGGATCGCGGATGTCGTTCGCGATGAACGAGAAGCAGGCCGCGCTCGTCGATGCGGCGAGGCACGCGAACTGTCACTTCGAACTGCTGCTGCGGCACCCTGACTCACCGAAGCGGGAGTTTGACCACGATGCGGCTCTGGGCCGGATCAAGGGGTTGGTGAAGGTGCCCGAAGTAAAGGTGAAGGTGCAGCCGAAGCCAGAACCCAAGCCAAAGCCCAAACCAGAACCGAGCAACCACATCGTGGCGATCACAATGCCGGTCGCGAAAGCTGCGTCAGGATCAGTTCTCCCTGGGTCGCGTGTCGATGTCCATGCGAGCGTTCGGATTGGGGAGGATCGTGAAGTATTCGTCCTGGTGCCGGATCTGCTCGTGACCGCCGTTATTGCCGATGCAAATCCCAACATCGTGGAGGTAGCATTCGCAGTGAACGACAAGCAGCTGTTGCTTTTGGACCTTGCCTACGAGCGAGACTGCACCATGGAGCTGGCGTTGCGGAAACCGGATGCCCCACGGCAAGACTTCGAGTACGGCAAGACGGTTGCGCTTCTCAAGAGCCTGCCGAAGAAGCCGGTCGTGTTCGTTGCCCCGTCGCCACGGGTGAAACCGACCGTGACGTTGCCCATCGCCCCTGCTCCGCATGTCCGGGGAAGGTGAACTTGGCGAGATGAATCGTGGATCAGAGATTTTGATCTGTGGACCGCGGGCGGCTCGCCCGCAGGCGAACATGGCCATTCACTTCACGAGACAACCTCAAGCGAACCGAGAGTCGAAGGTTTTGCGGGCGAGCCGCCCGCGGTCCACAGAAAGCAGAACGCCCCCGTCAAAAGACGGGGGCGTTCTCGTTCAGCGATCGTTTCACGGTTTCGGCAGCGACAACCCCGGCGGCGGCACCGGCAGCGGAGCTGAACCGCTTCCCGGTGTGAAGGTCGGCAGCGGAGTTGGCGGCGATGCCGGCAGCGGAACCGACTTCGGTGCGGTCGAGCCTGCACTCCCAGGGACGATCGGAACCCGTTTCGGCAGCACCACCGTTCCAGCCGGCTGGAAGTAATCGCTCGACACGTCGCCGTTGGCCACCGGTGCGGAGATCGGGAACGAGTTCGCGGGCGGCATCACCGACATCCCGATACCACTGGGCAGGCTCGGCGGCGGCGCGATCTTCGGGTTTTTCTTGGGGTCGGTCGGCAGCGGCTCAGGCAACCGATCCGGTACCGGATCACGCTTCTCGGCAAACGGTGGCAGCGTGATGTTGCCGATCAGCGGCGTTCCGCCCGGAGGGGCGATTGGCGATCCGCCGATCGTGTCCGGACCAGCCGGCGGTGGCAGGCAATCCCGCTCCCGGAGCTTCAAAGCGGCCTCGGTCCGTTCGCGAATGTGATCAGCCGCCTTCTTCTGTGCCCATGGCGGCAGCGGTCCCTCGTTCACAGCCACGTTGTTGTACCGTTGGATCGTGCCCTTGCCGAGTTCGAGTGCTGCCAGTGCCGAGTTATAGTCGGCGATGGCCCGGAACTCGTTCGCGATCGAGGTCGCGAGGTCACGCTGAACCTGCAAGTACTGCTGGTAGTAGTTCGAATCCCACCGACCGAGGTCGATGACTTCCTTGATCTTGCCCAGGTAGATTTGCAGCGCCTTGCGTTCTTCGCGAGCCGGCCCGATTTCCGCGTGTGCCTGGATGACCCGGCGATACTGCTGCACGAGGTATTCGAGCGCTTTCATTTCCGCATCGCGAAGCTGGAAGTAGCTGCGGGCCAGGTTCAATTGAGCGTCCCGAACGAGACCGTTCGCGTCGCGGAAGCCGAGTGGCATATCCAGTCGGAAGCCAACGGTCCAGCTATTGAACTGGTTGCTCGTGAAGCTGGAGAAAGCGTTTCCGGGGACACCACCCGGAAGGTTCTCGCTCCCGTCGAGCCGCGTTCCCAGGCCGGAGACATCGTACTGGCCAAACGTCCGCAGGTCGGGCCGGCGAAGGTTCTTCTGCAATTGCACGTTCAACTGGTTGAACTTCACCGTTTGTCGGGCTTCCAGCAACTCGGGCCGGTTCGTGAGCGCTTCGTTCGCGGCCTCGTAGAAGTCTGGGCGATACGGAGCCTCGTTGGGCTTGTCGATCGGAATGAGGCGATAGCCGTCGTCGCTTCGCAGGCCGAGCATGCCGCGAAGCTGCCGTTCCGATTCGAGAACCTGACCGCGAGCCTGGTACACCTGTCGGCGGAACCGCTCGAACTGGGCACGAGCCTGATAGGCGTCTTGCGGTGGCTGATTCCCGGTATCCACACGAATCTGGATAAAGCGGTAGCCCTCGAATGCCTGTCGCATCCCCTCTTCTTGGGCGTACAGGTTGTAGTACGCGGCATACAGATTCCAGTACGCCGTCTCGACGTTCACCAGCATGTAGTTGACTTTGACATCGAAGTCGGCCTTGGCCTGATCGACGCGGATACGGCTGATGAGGATACCTTCCGTGCCCTGCCCACCACTGGGCTGAACGTTCAGCAACTGGCTGCCTGGGTGGTTCGCCGCGAGCATGTTCGCCTCGACACCGAACAGCCGAAGCAACGGTTGCTCGAAGCTGAACTGGAGCCGCGGAGTATAGTTCGGGTTCACGAATCCGTTGCCAGAGTTGCCACTGAACTTCTGGTAATCGGTGCTGAACGTGATGCCAGCGGTACCACCAGTGGGTAACGGCTTGGCCAGTGTGCTGGTCACGTTCGCCACGTCGCGGGAGTTCTGGAACGAGAGGAACTGTGCCGCGGTGGGCTGGTCGAATTTCTGCCAGGTGACGCTGTTCACCCAGCGTGTGTCAAACTTCGACAGCGACCGTTCCAGGTTCACGGCCGAGATGGCCGGATCGACCGCGAACACCTTGATCGAGTCCGACCCGCCGATGGAACGCCCGTTTTGGGTTTCAATCGACTCGTTCTTGAACCCGAAGTTATTCGGTGATTGAGAACCGGTGTTACCCTGTTCCAGCGCGATCGCGATGCACTCTTGCAGCGTGACCATCCGGGGCGGCCGGGTCGTGTTGAGCACGTCTCCCGGACCCGATTCGGTCACCGGGTCCACCTGACTGGGCGTAATGGTGCTGTGTGGATCGGATTCGAGGCCACGCGGCAACGCGTTCATCACAGCATCTTTGTAATCCGCAGGTTCCATGAAAACCTGTTGCTTGCACCCACCGGCCGATCCGATGGTGAGCAACCCAGCAAAAATCTGTTTCATCCACCGCTTGCGAATCATCGCGTCCCCCCGTCCCGGACCGCGCGGTGCCCAATGGAATTCCCCGACTCCAAGAGGGCTGCTCTGAACCCATCGACACACGGTGGCAACGGAATTTACCCGAGATGCCGATTGAATCGAGTATTTCGGGTGCACGGCCGTGAGTTTGGGGAATCTGCCGAGAATGGCTCAAGTTTGCGCGACGGAATTGGCTGGCTCGGGGCGAGAGGCGAATTACGGGGATTGGGGCGTTTCCATGTATTGCGGGGCAATGGCAACAACAGGCAACCCGAGAAGCCGCTTGATCGGGATCAGTTCGCCGACATCGTTCCCTTCAACGCAGTGCCCTACCCACTGGAGGAAGTATCCCCCGATGATGGCTCCCACGCCCCAGGGCCAATCCATGATGAACAACAGCGGGATTCCTGCCAGGGCCAGCGGAATGCCGAGCATGTGAATCCAGAAGTTGACGCTGTTGCGATGCCGTGCGAGCCAGTTGCGGCGTGCGCGTCCGGCGAATCGGAGCAACTTTCGAGCAATCGGAAAGCGGGGCATGAGGGCTGGCTACCGTTGTTGTGGGATGCGGGATTCCGTTCAGAAGATGATAGCGGATCGGGGTGTCGTGCAGGAACGCCACTGGCAGCACACAACACGTAATCCGCGTTGTCCCGGAAAACGAGTGAACCCGGCGAACCCGGGCGGTCGATAAATCAGGCGTCGGGGGAGAGTAGGCAGGAGCCGATCCTCTCCCGATCGACGGTGGCTCGCGAAGTTTCGAGGATCGCCCCCTCGCGCTCCACAAGCTACCGGTGCGTTTCACCCTCCCGCGCCATTGCCGGGATCCGCGGTTCGCAAGTCGAGCCGCGTCCTGGCGATGGCCACGGGAATTCCTTCTTCCCATGCCACGGATGGTATCGGTCATGCGCCGCAAGATCGCAATGATCGCCGTGCTCGGTGGCCTTGCCGCCGGGCTTGGCTGTCAACACATTGGCGGAAAAAGCGACTGTGGATACAACCCAGCGGATTACCCAATTCCGCCGGTCACCACACCGTATCCGACATTCCCGCTTGTTGAGTTGCCCAAGGATCTGCCCAAGGACAAGGATCCTGCCGATCCGAAGGCAAAGAGCGGTTCCGATGCGGACCCAAAGCTCAAGAGCGACGGAAAATAACTGATCCGGGATGAGAACAGCCGATCAAGCAGCGTGCCACCGGGCGCGTCTCGCTGTGAAACGGTTCTCAGCCCCAATATGCCCACCTGCTCCAGTGCAGGTGGGCATTTTCGTTCCGGGCTTGCCGTGATCGCCAGATTGTGTCATTTTCTCCGGTCGCATGAATGCACCCGAGCCACAAATGATGCAACCCACTGAATCCACTCGCCGGTTTTCTCGCCGCACGCTCTTCAAGCTGACCGGAGCGGGAATCGTGCTCGGTGTGAATGTCGAGGCCGCCCGCATTCTTTTTGGAAGCAACGAGCACACGGTGATTCCCGGGAAGGTCTACCGGTCGGCACAACTCAGCCAGCAAAAGCTCGAACGTGTGATCGCCGAGAAGCAAATCCGCACGGTCCTCAACCTGCGAGGCTGCTGCCCGCAAATGGACTGGTATCGCGGTGACGCCCTCGCCACGCATGCCACCGGAATCAGCCAGGAAGATCTGACCTTCTCCGCGAAACGCTACCCGCCCGCACCGGAGATCGCTCGACTCGTCGAAGTTCTCGACCGGACCGAATACCCCATTATCCTCCACTGTGCCCGGGGTGCGGATCGCACGGGTCTCGCGTGTGGAATTGCCCTGCTCTTGCTCACTGACGCTGACATTGCCGCGGCTCGTGGGCAACTGAACCCACGCTATGGACACGTCGCCGCAGTTGGCCGAACAGGCGTCCTGGATGAATTCTTCGATCTCTACGAAGCCAAACTCGCAGCAACGGGTGATGTTCACACCCCTGACCGCTTCCGGAAGTGGGCCACGACGGAGTATTGCCCCGGTCCCTTCCGTGCCGGGCTTTCGGTTGTCGAGCCGAAGCCGTTGAAGGTCCCCATCGGGAAGGGCTTCACGCTCACGATCCGGGCCGTGAATCTCTCCGAGCAACCGTGGCACTTCTCCACCGGAGGCAGCGGCGGTGTCTACCTCGCATACACACTCCACTCGGCGAATGGTGCTCTCATCTACCGTGGGAAAGCCGGGATGTTCGATCGCACCGTGAGCCCTGGCGAATCCGTGGACTTGATCGCGGGGTTCCCACCGATCGCTGCCGGATCGATCGTGCTCAACGCGGACCTGATCGACGCCCAGCCGATCGACCTGCTCGATACTGCCTTCGCACAGTACGGCTCCGAAGCACTGATGACGGGGCTGATCGCTCAGTGAATCCGAGTCCCTTTCCCTTCGGATTCCGACTGTTCCCGCTCCGGGAGATGCCGATGAAACTGCTTTCCGTCGTGGTGCCGCTGAAGGACGAGTGCGAGAACGTTCGGCCGCTTGTCGATCGCGTGCGAGAAGCACTTCGGGAGTCCGGGGAGTGGGAACTCGTCCTCGTGGACGACGGCAGCACCGATGGCACCTTCGCGGAACTGGAAGCCGTTGCGGACAGCGAACCACGGGTGAAGGTCGTTCGATTGCGGCGAAACTTTGGACAGAGCGCCGCGACGCAAGCAGGCCTTGATGCGGCCGAGGGCGATATTGTCGTCACGATGGACGGCGACCTTCAGAACGATCCCGCGGATATCCCGTTGATGGTCGCCAAGCTGGATGAAGGTTACGACGCGGTTCTCGGTCAGCGCCTCAACCGGCAAGATAAACTGCTGCTCCGCAAGGTGCCGAGCCTGTGCGCGAACTGGCTGATTCGCAAGGTGCTCGCGGTGCCATTCAAGGATTTCGGCTGCACGCTCCGTGTCATGCGGCGCGATGTCGCTTCGGGGCTGATGCTCTATGGTGAGATGCACCGATTCATCACCGCACTCGTGATGCAGCAAGGCGGGAAGGTCACGCAGGTGCCGGTTCGACATCACCCGCGAACCGCCGGCAAATCGAAGTACAACCTCACACGCACCGTGCGAGTGCTCCTGGATCTGATGACCGTGAAGTTCCAGGGGAGTTACCAGACGCGGCCGATGCATCTGTTCGGGCTGTTCGGGTTGATGTGTCTCCTGTTCGGCTTCCTGGGCGTGGGCGCGTCGGTCGTGATGAAGTACACGAGCGGCCCGGGAATGACGGCGAACCCGCTGTTTCTCCTCGGCTCGGTCGCCAGCCTGATCGGCGTGCAGTTCGTGTCGCTGGGATTGATGGGCGAGGTGCTTACACGGGTCTACTTCGAGAGCCAGGGGAAGCGGCCGTATGTGGTGCGAGAGGGTCGCAACCTGAACCGCACCTCGGGTCCCGTGCGACTCCGGCTCGATGTCCCCCGCGACAGCCGCACGGCATAACACGTACACGTCGCCGAGAACAAATCACGTGAGCACTTCCACCGCACCAGAACGATGGGTCCTCGTGACGGGCGGCACCCGTGGCATCGGCGAGGGTGTCGCACGGCACCTCGCCGGGAACGGCTATCGCGTCGTCGCGGCCGGGAATAGTGAAGCAGAGATCGCCGCATTCCAGGCGCAGGCCGGGATCGAAACGGCGCTGCTCAATGTCACAAACGATAACTCCGTCGCGAAGGTCATCGGCGGTTTGCCACGGCTCGCCGGGTTGGTGAATTGCGCGGGCATCCTCCAGCGAGGCGGCGCGGAGTTCGAGATCGATCGCTTCCGCCAAACCATCGAAGTGAACCTCGTCGGCACGATGCGGATGTGCCTGGCCGCGAAGGCCGCACTCGCGAACGGCAAAGGTGCCATCGTGAACACGGCTTCCATGCTCGCGTTCTTCGGGTCGGCATTCGTTCCGGGTTATTCCGCCTCGAAGGGTGGCGTGGCCCAACTCACCAAAAGCCTTGCAGCGGCGTGGGCACCCGACGGTATCCGCGTGAATGCCGTCGCGCCCGGGTGGATCGAAACCGAGATGACACGGCCGCTTGCCGAGGACGAACAGCGCTCGGCCGCACTGCTGGCCCGCACGCCGATGAATCGCTGGGGGAACCCGGGTGATATCGCGGGCGTGGTCGAGTTCCTTTTGTCGGAGCAGGCACGCTTCGTCACCGGAACCATCGTGCCGGTCGATGGCGGCTACCTCTGCGTGTGAACCTGTCGAGGAGAACGCGATGTCTGGGCCAGCGAACAGTTCCGATGCCGAAAAGTGGCTTCCTTATCGCCACAAGCAACCTGCCGAATCACAGCCGGAACTGGTCGTGCCAAGTGTGATGCCGACCGACGAACGCGTCTGGGTTCCCGTTGAGCCGAACGTCTGGTTCCGGCCGCTCCTGATGTGTACTTCACGTGGCTACTGGTGCAACTTGCTCCGCGTCCGGCGCTCGGGTGTGCTCTCGCGTCACCGTCACCCGCAACCGGTTCACGGAATGGTTCTGAAGGGCGAGTGGAGATATCTCGAACACGACTGGATTGCCCGCGAAGGGAGCTACGTCTACGAGTCTGCCGGCGAGACACACACGCTCGTGGTCGATCCCCACGTGGAGGAGATGATCACGTTCTTCCAGGTGAACGGTGCGATGATCTACGTCGATCCTGATGGGAAAATGACCGGATACGATGACGTGTTCACCCGAATCGCCAAGTGTCGAGCACACTACACCACGATCGGCCTCGGCGAGAACTACATCGACCAGTTCATCCGGTGATGGCAACACGGGATTATTGGTTCCAGCATGAGTAATGTTCCAGGTCGGGAGGGCGAGGCTCCTGCCGAGCCGCACGCAAAGGCTCGGCAGGAGCCTCGCCCTCCCAGTTGGGTGCATTGGCAATGCTGGAACCAGTAGCTGCAGATGTGGTAAACTGACATCGCTGATGTCGCGTCGAACGAGAAACACTCCCTGCTATTCCTGACGCATGAAATCTCCCCGGGTGATCGTTCTGGAACTCGATGGTTGGCTCGCGAGGCAACTCCGCGAACTCGCCGCCGAAAGCCGCTGGCTTATTCGGGGCGTCCGGAGCGTTGACACCGCGTTGTCACTCGTTCAGGAACGCTCACCGGCTGTGTTACTCGTGCAGTTCGAGCCAAGCGACGAGAAGACCGCGCCGCTGGCACTGGTTGCGGACGTGCATCGTCTCTCGCCCGATGTGCCGATCGTCGTGGTCGCCGATTCGAAGTTGCCCGACGCGGAACGTGCGGCCTGGACAGCCGCGTTGCTCGACCTCGGAGCACGATATGTGCTATTTCCGCCGCTCACGAAGTCAGTACTGGAAGATGTCGTCAGCGGGCTTCTGACGGCCACAATTCGGCGAGTGGTTGGCGACGAACCAGCGCTACCAGCGCCCTCGTCGCGATCGACCGAGGCTGTGATTGATCTGGCCGATGAGGATGTGGAAGCGTGAACGCGATCGTGGAACTTCCCCTGGTGAACGCGGCCCGCTGCATCGGGTGTGGGGATTGCGTGGCCGTGTGCCCGACGGATTGCCTGGCGATGGCGGGGCGGGTGCCGTGGCTACCTCGCCCGCTCGATTGCGTCTCATGCTCGGCGTGCGTGTTGGTGTGCCCCACCGACGCGATCAGATTGGGGTCACACAATCTGCAATGACTCGACTTGATCAGTCCGTTACTTTCACTGGAGTTTGAGAGAGAATGGGCACTCGGAGCACCTGCACCACCTCTTGCCCAGAAGCGTCGGAAACCGTCATAAGCACATTCACTTCCTTGTCCTTGATATCTGCGGGGACAGCCCATTTCAGCTTCCCGTCTTCCGAAACCGTCAAGCCGTCAGGACCGCTATCCAGTTTCACCTTCACCCCGCCCTTCTTGGACCGGATCACGAGTGTCTGGGTGAACTCCTTACCGGGGGTTGCGGGGACTTGCTTCGGAGGATCAACGAGCAGATAATCCTTCCCCAGCTTTTCGAGGATGACATCGAGGTCGAATTTGTAGAGCAGCAACTGATCGTTCTTCGGCGAGAGAACCACGAACAGTTTCGCTGATGGAAAGAGCATGTATCGCTGGTCGTTCCCCAGCAGTTCGCGATCCCATGCGTTGATCACACCCAAAGGGATATCCGAGAACTCTCCCAGCTTCTGGCCATCGCTTGCCCAGCAAACGCGAAGAGGAATTGTTGTGCCCGTGATCCCACTCTTCACACCGGTATAATTCGGCAAGCTGAGAGACAGGTACAGATTGCTCCCTTCAGCTGCCGGTACACAGTATGGGACCTCGGCACGTCTGTCGCGATTCCCTGCATCCTCACCACCGGTCGTTTTCCCGTCGGAAGTAAATCGCCCGTATGCAGTATAAATCACCCGGCCGTCGGGTCCTGGTGTGATATGGCCAACGGACTCATGCTGATAACTAGACTTGAGTGAGTCATTTGCGATGGTGATCGTAGTGAACCCCGAAGGTGAGGTGCCGAATCGCCAGGTACCCAGCGTCTTTCCATCAGCCGACACCCTGACGCCTTCCCCGAGAGCCCGAATTCCTGACTTTGCTTCACGTTTGAGATCGAGTGAGCGGAAAGTCTGTGGGTCGAGTGTAGATACATCCTTATCGTCGATCACCCACAACGGGCCTGTCGCGGCCGATCCCATCTCGATCGCTTTGATGGTATTTTCACCTTCGATTAGTGTCGTCTTTTCCTTCTCAAACGTGTTCAAATCCCACCGTTGTAGCGCTCGATTGATGGGATTGTAAACAAATAATTTCTCTGCCCCGGCTGCGAATAGTGAATGATTCCCTGGGGTTGGGATGTTCTTGACGATCTTTTGCTGAGTTGTGTCGAAGATGGCGATCTGGCTTTGGTCTGCAATCCGCATGCAGATGTACTTCCCAGCCCCACCAACACGAATCGCGGTCACGGGCGCGGGCAGTTCGATTGTACTATCCGCATTCAGTGCGGGCTTGATGGGAGTCACGGAAGGCGTCTTGGGCACCACCCCTTTCCCAATGGGGACGGGTACGAGCGGATCCTTCGGATTGGGAAGAGCTACGGGTGTGATTCCCTTCACCGGATCCAGCTTGGTGATAGATACATCCCCGATGTACATCCGGGAGAGGTAACCCCCCAGGCAGAACTTGTGCCCACCGGCCAGCGGCTTCTCGTCGCGATATTTCAGCACGACTTCGCCATCGACAGCCACGGTATAGTCTGCCCCATGCCGGGTGATGACAAGCACGAACGGCTCATCGGGGTTCCCTTTCAGTTCAACCTTCTCGGCGTCCTTTCCGCCCTCCTTGAAGAGGAGAATCCGGTCGTGTGAGAACTGAATCAGGGTTCCCTTGCGTTCGAGAATCATCGACTTCGTGTCGGGAGTGTCGAAGCGAACGCAGAGTGTTCGGAGGATCGATCGTTGTGATGGCTGGAGGCGCTGCCCGCCTACCAGTAGGTCAACATGGCACTGAATGACAAGCTGAAAATCCTGCGGCAACGGTTCCTTGCTCGCGATCCAGTAGGGTGCGCCGTTGCTGTCAACGACGAGACCACCCTTGAGTTCCCGCAGTTCGCCACTCATCACATCCCAGTTGGCCTTCTTGGGTCCGATGCCTGATGCGACTGGCATCTTCTTGGGATCGAGTGGCCCCGGCTCAGGGGATATTTTCTCAGCCAGTTTCTCGGCCGCCGCCGCTGCGGTCTTGATCTCCGCGAGATGCAGTGCGAACCCGATGTTGTTCGCGTCCCGTTTCTTCAGCGTGATGATCCCAACCGCCTCGCCCTTGGTATTCACAAGCGGTCCGCCCGAGTTCCCCGGGTTGACGGCGGCATCGGTCTGGTAATACGACCGGTCGCCGATCTTCACCCGGCCAACCGACACGCTTCCCTTGGTGAACGAGAGATTCGGCTGGTTCTCCTGAACACGAGGGAAGCCGAGTGCGGCCACTTCACTGCCCAGGTCGAGTTTGTCGGTCGCGAGAGCGAGCGGTCGGAACTGCGGGCCACCCTTGGGCGCTGCAATCTTCAGGACAGCGAAATCGAGGTCGTCTTTCGCTGGCGGAGCATAGACCATCTCGGCTCGGTAATATTCGAGCACTTCGGGGTCCTTCACAGAAGGTACTCCCACGAGCGTGATCGAGCCTTTGATCGATTCGTCGGGTGGCAGAGCGACATGGCGGTTCGTGTAGATCAGGCCATCGCCGGACACGATAAAGCCCGAGCCGACCGATGGGCCCACTCCGGGCGTGATTCGCTTGATCAAGACGACGCTCTTCCGGCCTTCACTAATGTTGAACTTGGGAGGTTCCGCCGTGGCAACCCCGGCGATTAGCGTCACTGCGATCGCAGTCGAGAACAATCGCGCGGCCAACTGAACACGGCTCGCAAACTGATGAGGGCAATGCATTCGGTTACTCCACTCGCGAACCACGATAGATGACCACACTCACACGATTCAACACGATCAGACTATCGATCGCAAGAACAATGTTGACGTTCTGTTCGCTTCCAAGTCGCTCACGATTGTTACCCCGTATACGCCTCATCCTGTTCGATTCGACTGAGCACCCAGTCGAAATCGCCGTTGGTGATCTTGCTGCCGCAATAGGCACACTCGCCGGCCATGTTCACCTTGAGACCCGCGCCGCAGTTCGGGCAGTTCTGGTTATCCTGCGTGGTTTTCTTGGCCCGACGCGAGCGGATGAACGTCCAGTATTCGCTGAACTTCGTGGGAGTCTTCTTGCTCCCACGGACGACGTTCCCTTTCGCATCCACCACGTAATCGACCATTGATGCGAAAATCCGGCACGTGATCGAATCGTAGAACGCATCCTTATCGAAGCGAACCAGCTCGATTCGCTCCACCGTTACCTGATCGAGGACGTTGCGTAGCCCCTGCGTGCGATACGCTTCGATCCAGTAGCGGTGCGACTGAAAGATCGCGTCGGTTTCAAACGGCCGGGCGAGATCCCAGTTGAGCGAACTCCAGGCATCTTGCAGGCTATGAAAGATGTGTTTGACTCGCGTGATGAACACCGGCTGCGTGAAGTCGGTGTTCACCTCCATGAAGTGCGTGCGAGCGGCTCCCAGGTTCGCCTGATACACGGTCGGGTCATTCCGTCCGACATCCACGACATCCGTCGTGAGTTGCGGGCCACGCTCCTCCCGCATGACGAGAGTGATGGCATCGACACCCCAGTCGAGTGAACCCGCCTTCACCACCGTCTGGCAATATTTGCACGAACCGTTGGGGTTGAGTTCCAGACCCGCACCGCAGTTCGGGCAGTTATTCGACTCGATCTTCCCCGGCGGCTTCGAGAGCACATCTCGCGCCCGGCTCAGGGTCCATTCCTCGACGGCATACCACGTCCGTTCCTTGCTACCCCTGGTTTTCTCGACGTAGTTCGACTCGAACTTCACACGCACGCGAAGGACTGGCCCAGGTGAACTCACCTCGATGACGTGCAGTGCGCCAACGATCACTCCGTTGACATCGGTCAGGTCATCGGGAGACATTTCCGCGAGGCTCTGTGTGGCTTCTGGCTTCAGGTACGGAGCGTATGCCGAGAGCTGACCCTTCCCGCGGGCCACGTGAGCATTGAAGTACAGCCCCATCACAAAATCGAAGAACAGCGGCTCCGAGAAGTTCGGGTCGAACTTTCGCCAGGCGTTGAACCGTTCGTGGATCGGCTCGCGATCGGGCACGAACATCTTCCTCGAACCTTGCGTGGAATACGACTTCTTCTGGGAGTCGCGTGTGTGTTGGTAGATGACGTAGATGCCGATCAGGACGCAGTCGATCGTGATGGCTGCGACCGGATGGTGAACGTGAAGCTGTATCAGGTCGATGACCAGTCGAATGAGCAGGAAGATATCACCGCTCGAACTGCCGCCGCCGCCGCTGCTGCTCCCGCCGCTACTGCTTCCGCCGCTGCTATGCGACCCCGAGTAGGAACCGCCACCGCCCACACGTGCCTCGACATACCCGGCCGTCAACAGAACAGCGAGCACCACAAGTACAAAGCAAACATGCCGCGTTTTCAGGGCGTTCATGATTCACCCCGGGGTCGGTTGGGCAGTACGCGGACGTGATTGTCCGGGATCGGCACATGCTTCGCCAGATGAACGCCGAGTTGTTCGATCACGGTGATTAACCCAGGTTGCGGATCCGGGGCCGTCTCCAGGCGACGCAGTTCAAACAGGAATTCGGACCAGTGCTCGCCGGGGAGTTGTCGCTCGACTCCGTGGTCCGCGATGGCGAGGATGCGCCGCTCCAACCGCGACCAGTACACGAGAATCCCCGTGTGTGCGGGCGTACCCAACACGCCATTGAGGAACGCGAGCTTGGCGGCATCCTGAACCTGTCGCTCACGCCGCCGAGTCGTGGTGAACCACCGTCGCAACACGGATCGATGCGAGATGAACGATCCCAGTGCGAACACGAGGGCGAGTTCCAGTGGAATCCAGTCGGGATGAACCTCGATGTGCGAGTGCAGGATCACAAACAACACCCCCAACGCACAGATAGCGCCGACGAGATAGTTCACGTCCCGGTAGCTGCCGGACCACGGATCGACGACCAGAGCGATCTCGGACCCACATCCTGATTCGACGTTTTCGATCAGGCCTTCCACGCGATCGGCGAATCCCGTCTCGATTGCGGGTGCGATCCCGAACAGAGCACTGAGGGGAGTGAGAAGCCGTTTCATGGAACCTCAACATCGTTTGACCGAAGGCGAGTTCTTCGCGTGACGCTGGCGACGGCGACATCTTACCTGGTATCGCCTCTCGCGGTCACGTTTTCCCGAGCACGTGATCGACCACCCAGCACCCACGAACGTGGACCTGCTGCGGGTCACGGCAATGGTTCAACACGTCGTCGTTGTAACACCCGGCATCTTGCAGCGCATCGGCGAGTATCGGCATCGGTGAGAAGTCGCGCGACTCGTACATCCCCCGTGCAATGGCAACCGCCGTTGACGTGCGCCACTCCGGCGAGAACACGACCGGCCGAAACGGATTGCCGACGATATCGCGAAGAAGCGCGACCATGTTCAGGGCGATGCCCCGCTGTGCGGCGCGGTTAAGGTTCCAAACGGCGTCGCCAGCATCGGCGGGCAAACGAACGGCGTTCGCCACCGCGACCATTTCCGCCCAACGGCGAATTTCGCGCTCTTTGGTGTCCGCGTAGTGTGCGCAGGCGAGATCATTGACTCGGCGATGTGCGGCAGCAAGTTCTGTTTCCGTGGCCTGTCCGTCGGCGAACCGTTCAGCGAGATCCACATCGTCGCGGTGGCTCGCGTTCCGCATGAGTTGACGGCAGCATCGACAGCACGCAACTGCGAACAGTCGCAGCTTGCGGTCGCTCGGATTTGGTAGGGTACTCCTGCCGAGCATGTCTCGCGCATCGTCGCTTGCGAACCATTCTTCTTCCGTCATGGTCCGTTCCTCCAAGCACTGCGGACTCGCCACGAGTTGGTATTTACCCCGAAGGGGTTGTATTCCACAGCCCAGGGTCGCCGCTTCGGCGCACCCTGGGGAACCCACGGTGATCTGTTGCCATCCGGTTGGGACCGTTCGCGATTGGTCACCCAGGGTGCGCCGCAAAGCCGGCGACCCTGGGCTGTGGAATACAACCCCTTCGGGGTAAATACCAAGCCAAGCCGCGCTCCGCTCCGAAGACTCCGCGTCGCGGCTAAACGGTCACCGGGTTTTGTTGTAACCTACCATCATGACGAACGCGAACGCCGAGATCCCGTCGCCACCCGCATGGTACCGAGAACCGCTCACCATCGGGACACATCGCCTCGTGTCGCGGTTCAACCTCGCGCCACTTGCCGGCTACACCAACCTGCCGTTCCGTCTGTCGATTCGCGAAATCGGCGGCGTCGGGCTTTGCACCACCGATCTCGTCAATGCTCGCGCCATCCTCGAAAGCCTCAAGAAGACACACGAACTCCTCGCCACCGACCCCGCCGAGCGACCGCTGTTCGTGCAAATCTTCGGCAGCAAGCCGCTTGAGATGGCCGGGGCCGCGAAGTGGCTCGTCGAACGCGGACTCGCCGACGGCATCGACATCAACATGGGCTGCCCCGTGCGCAAGGTCGTCGCGGTCGGCGGCGGGTCGTCCATGATGTGCGACACCACCGGAGCGACGGTCGATCTCGTGCGACAGGTCGTGGAATCCGTGCCGGTGCCGGTCACCGTGAAGATGCGGCTCGGCTGGGACGACGACAACCTGACCGCCCCGTACTTCGCCCGTGAGTTCGAGCGGGTTGGCGTCGCGGCGGTCACCATCCACGGGCGAACGCGCGAACAGGGTTTCGCTGGCGGCGTGAACCACGACGGCATCAAGCGGGTTGTCGAAGCCGTGGACAAGATGCCCGTGTTCGGCAACGGCGACGTGCGGAACGTGGTCGATGCGATGAAGATGATCGTGGACACCGGTTGCCACGGCATCGCCATCGGTCGCGGGGCGCTCGCCGATCCGTGGATCTTCCGGCAACTCGCGAACTGGGTGAACACCGGCGACCCCGGCCCGCGTGGCACGTATGCCGAGCGCATCGAGTTCATGCGGTTACACCTCCGCAGGCTCGTCGCGTGGCGGGGCACCGAGAACCGCGGCTGCGTTCACTTCCGCAAAGTGGCGACGTGGTACACGAAGGCGTTGCGCTTCCCGAAGAAGGTGCAACAACGGCTCGTGATGCTGACGAACTTGCAGGAGTTCGAGGAGATCATCGCCCCATTCGCCGACGGCGTGCCCGAAGGCTGGAGCGAATGGGACACGCAGCAGGCCCACGTCGCGGTCCCCGCCGGCCCGATCGCCCACTGGTGATTGAGGAGAAGAGTGATCCACAGATTCCGCAGATGGACACAGATTTAAAGACAAGAGAGGACGTTGTTTTGAAGCACGAGCTTCTCTGTGTCTCTGTGTCTCTGTGGTTAGAACGGCATTTGTCTTTCAAATCTGTGTCCATCTGTGTAATCTGCGGATAAATACTCTTCTCTTCCCTGATTCCAGGAAGCTGCAACCCTGTATCATCAACAACAGCGTCCTGTTCACTCCACCCCGAGGCATCACCATGACTCCGTTGCAATCACTGGTCGCCACTGGCACGAAACTGTGGCTCGATTCCGTTGACCCAGTTGAGATCGCCACCAACCGGGCGAACGGTGCCACCGGTGCGACCTCGAACCCAATCATCATCTCCGACTTGCTCATGACCGGCCGATTCGACGCCGACATGCAGGCACTCATGAAGGCCGGCCACGACGACTCGGCAATCGCCTGGGCCATGACCGATAAGCTCGTGAAGCAGGCTCAGGACGTGTTCGCACCCGTCTCGAAGGAAACCGGCGGGAACGATGGCTGGGTCAGCTTCGAACTCGATCCGTTGATCGAAGACAACGCCCGCAACCTGCCCGTCGCCGAGCGAACCAAGCTGTACATCGAACTCGGCAAGAAGTGGTCGGCCGGCCACACGAACCGCCTCATCAAAGTGCCCGCAACGCCGGGCGGCTTGGGCGCTCTCGAAGAACTCATCGCCGCCGGGGTGAACCTGAACGTGACGCTGATCTTCAGCGAACGGCAATACAACGAAGCCCGCGCCGCCACGTGGAAGGGGATGCAGCGCCTGAAGAACCTGGACACCGTGAAGACTGTGTACAGCATCTTCGTGAGCCGGCTCGATGTGTACACCGAGAAGCACTGTGCCGACCTCACGCCCGAGGCTCAGGGGCAAGTCGGCATCGTGAACGCGAAGTACATCTGGAAGCTGAACTGCGATTTCTGGGCGGGCAAGGGCACGAAGCTGCAACAGGAAATGATCTTCGCCAGCACCGGCACCAAGAAGCCGACCGACGTGGCGTGGAAGTACGTTGCCGCGTTCGCGGGCAGCGATATCGAGACGAACCCACCCGGCACCAACAAGGCAGTTCAGGCGAGCGGCCAAACCTTCACGAAGCAAATCGACAAGCTCCCGCCGAAGGAAGTACTGGACGATATCGCCAAGAAGGTGGACATGAAGAAGCTCGAAGAGACGCTGATGAGTGAGGGTCTGTCGAAGTTCGCCGACCCGCAGAAGGCGTTGCTGAAGCTGATCGCCGAGAAGCGAGCCGCGCTGAAGTGATTCTGGTCCTGGCTGGTTTGGTGGGGCAGGCATTCTCGCCTGCCCCCCAGGCGTTCTCGCTCAGCCTTTTGGATACACGCTCACGTCGGAGCCGACGGCCAGCACCACGCTCGCCGGCTCCGCCTTCTGCATCACCGCCCACTCGGGACCGTACAGCAACGCCCAGTCCACATCCGCAGTGAACTCACGCACCGAGTAGACATCCCATTCCGGGTGGTTCACCTCATAGCGGATCAACTTGCCGCCGCGACTCGTGCCGAAGCCCCAGGAGTGTTCCTTGAACCAGTGCTCTGTGCTGTCCGGGGCAGGTCGCACTGCCGGCTGCGATCCGGTCGCCCGCAGCGAATGCACCCGACCACCCCACTTCACGGTGTACGCGGCATTGATCGAATCGGATGCGGGCTTCACATCCATCGTCATGCGAGCCGAGCGGTACGGCTCGTTGTAGATCATGCGAGCAGTGGTTGCGATCAACCACGACGGGACGAACTCACGCACGAAGCAGACGCCACGTTCCCCGTTGTATCGGACGTAGTATCGCAGGTTCCACTCGGGGAAGTTGCGGAAGCCGGGCCAACCGATGCCGAGCACCTTTGTCTTCAGGAACTGAAACCCGACGAGGCTCGCCCAGCACTGGCCGTCGCGCCGGTCGAGTTCGCACCCGGGCGGAAGCAGCGGCCTCAGCAGTTCCTCGGGCACCGCGTAGTTCACGAGGATGAGGTTGTGCCACTGCGCAGTCAGGAATGAACGGCGTGATTTCATGCTGGCAGTGTACGACTGCGAGAACGAGAAGCCGCTTGGGCTTCGCACCCCAGTAACACTCTCGGCTGCGTTTCTGATGGCACTTCTGTCGGGCACGTTCTAGACTCAGGCATTCCGTTTCGCACCGCTCGGAGTTATCGCTCATGGATAAACTGGCACTCCCGATCGTCATCGTCCTTGGCATCGGCGCATACCTCCTGATTGGTGAGCAGTTCAAGAAAATCCGGGAGACGGCACCGCAGCAGCTGAAGGTGAACCCGGTCGCGATCAACACCCCGGTAATCCCGACGTTCCCAGCGATCAAGCCGTTCCAGCCGTTCAACCCGTTCGCGAAGCAGGCACCGCCGCCCGAACCCGCGGCCGACGATTTCACCCCCATCGCGTTTGAGTCGTCGAACAAGATGTTTCGGGCCAAGTTCCCCGGGCGGAAACCAACCCGCGTGTCGTTCCCGATTCTGAAGGTCATGGTCACGCGGTACACGGTCCCCAAGCCCGACACGATGTTCGAGATCGATGAGTACGACAGTGGTTGGGACGCGGCACAGCGACCAGGAACGGCTCGCGAGTGGCTGAAGAAACGCCACCAGGATCAACTCGATGGAATGCACGCACGAGAAGAGTTCGCCAAGGAACTGACGGTTGGAAAGGATGTCCCCGGCCTCTCGTTCGAGGCGTTGTACGAGAAGGATGGGAAGCCGCAGGCATGGTGGGGCCGCGTGTATCTGGTCGATTCGCAGATCTATACGGTCTCGGTGTATGGCAACCCTGCCATGGTCGGTTTCCGTGCGATCCCGTTCCTCGAATCGTTCGCGTTCATGTCCAAGGTGACCGGTCAGCCCGACCCCGATCCGACGATCGACTGAGTCGCGACAACTCCCAAAACGATGCAAGGTGCGCCCAGGTTGGGCGCACCTCACGGATCAGGCGAAGTCTCACTTCTTCTGTTTGCTCATCCATTGTTCCCAGGACGACGCAGCGAGCTTCTTTTCTCCGGCGGTCGCATTCGCGGCGGGGCCGAAGTCTTCACCTGCGAGGCTCCGCAGACCCGCTCGGGCCGCACGCACCACGAGTTCCTCGTCATCCGTCAGCGCCACCACCAGATCGGGGATGTGCGCCTTGTCGTCCTTCATCGCCATCGCGAGCACGGCACCGCGACGCCATTCGGGATCGTCCATCTTGGCCATCGCACGGAGCGTCTCGGCGTTCATCCGTGTAAGCCGTTCCGCGAGCGCGCCACGGGCTTCCTTCCGCTTGTCGCCGTCGAGTTTGTAGACGGCGGTGACGAGCGCCTGCGTATTCACCGACCCCTTGGTATCGCGGAGCTTGGTCAAGGTCTTCGCCCAGTCTTGATCCTTCGCCTGAACCAACTCCGCGGCGAGTGTGGCCACGTCGCTCCCGACGGGACCAGGGATAAACGTCGGCACCTCCAGTGGGTCTTTCTTGGTGATGCCACTGGGGTTTTCAGTTGTCTTCGGGTTCAGGCCGGTCGGAAGTCCCGCCTTCATTTCGGTCGAGGTTTCCTTCTGCACCTTGCCCGAAAGATCGCGGGCGAGGTTCGACTTGCACAGGAACAGGACCGCGAACGCGGTGTTCACCTCATCGCCATAATCGTTACCGACCCAGGAGCCATCCGGCGACTGCGCGTGAACGAGGGTGTGCGCTCCGGCTTCGTACCAGTTCACGCCACCAATCTTTTCCACTCCGTAGAGAACGCCAACTCGCTCGACCGACCACAGGAAATACATGTCGCCGTTGCCGTGGCCACCGACCTTCACGGTGAGTGCACCCCGGCCGGCCCGGGCTGAGTCCGCAAGAACGGAACCGAGACCTGCAAACGCAACGAGTGTGGCTCGATCCAGCGGATCGGCAATTCGCGGCGCGGGGTTCTTCTTCGGCTCGACTTTCGGCTCGGCGGGAGTCTTGGGGTTGAAGAACGGATCGTCTGATTTCTTCTTTGGCTCGGTGACCGGGTCGGGCTTGGGTGGCTCGACCTTCGGTTCCGGTTTCGCCCGGCGTTCTTCTCGTCGTGCGATCCCGGTGGCCAGTCCGATGAGACCGGCGCAATACATGGAGGGAGTCCCGTCGGTGAGTGTCGCATAGCCCCACCCACCTGTCTGGGGGTTCTGCGTGATCCGGAATCGCTTCTCGATCATGTCGAGAGCATTGTTCACCGGAACGCCATGCTTGCGAGCTCCCCACACAGCGATCACAGCGAACTGGGTGTTCGAGTTGTCGTCGGAGGGGGGGATGGGATTCTTCGCTCGGTACGCGATCAACCCTTGAGCGTACTTCTCTACTTCCGGGTGGAACTTCCCAACCGCAGGCGGCTTCAGTGCCTTGAGGGCCTCGATCTCGGCCAAGGTTACCCCTGGAATCCCGCACTCGTAGCTCCACCCGCCGTTGGTCGTTTGCGCGATGAGCAAACGGACTGCGAGAACCTGAATAAGCGGCACATCCGCAGGTTCGCCATATCGATCGAGGTACAGCAACGCCAGCGAGACCTGATAGGTTCGCGTTTGTGACCAGGCGGTTTCTCGGATCAGTTCGGTAACGGCTTTTACTGCCGGATCGCCTGCGGGGATCCCCGCTTCAAGCATCGCGAGGCCCGACATGCAAAGCGGCCCGGAACCTTTCGTATCGCCGCCCCAGGTCGCTTGCGCGCCCTTGGCGTACTTCGCCCGAATCCACTCGGCACCTTTCTTCTTGGCTGCATCAATCTCATTGGGTGTCGCCGCCGAGGCACCGGCACTGGCCAACATGAGAACTGCAAGCAGCCCGGTAATGCGAACGAGAGTAGGCATGAATCGTACCCCGCGCAACGAGAGATGAGAGGATGAATGCTAGTCTAACACAAGCCGGAGCCGATGGCGACAGCACGATCAGGGTAGGTCAGGGTCGTTTAATTCTCGGGCTTGGAGAAAGTAGGCGACTCTCTCCGAGAGTCGCCAATTCTTACTGCTTTCAGAAGTGGTCACTCTCGGAGAGTGACCTACTCTCCAAAGAGAATTAAACGACCCTGCAGGGTAGGTCGTTACACTTTGCCATGGTACGGTCAGGGCGATTCAGAGATTGGGTCTGGGTGGGCAAGACCCCCTCGCCGACCGCTGCGCCAGTTGCTCTTGCTCGAATTCTGATCGTGGCTATGGTCGCGCGTAATCCAGGGAGGGTTGCCATGAACCGGTTCGTAACTGGCGCGGTGGTGTGGGCGTTTGTCGGAGTTGTCGGGTACTTCGCGCTGACCCGCACCGACAGGCCGAAGCCCGAGGCTGCACCCGAAGTTGCTACCTCCACGGTTCCGCCAGCAAGTCCGCCTGCACCGCCTGCGTTGCTGGCCGACGTGATCGAACTTACCGATCTCGACCCGTTGCTCGATCCACCGATCCGGCCGGTTGGCGGAGTTCCGTTCGACACGGAACCTGTGATTCCCGCCGCCGTGGCACCAACGCCGGAACGCATCCCGCTATCTATCGATTGATCGCCTTCGAACACGGCGTACAATGCCCCGGTGTCGGACTCCATGCCCATCACCGGAGCACATTCCATGCGTCTGCTGTTCGTCGCGGCCATGACTGCCGCGCTCGCGACTGCCACCAATGCCGAGGACAAGAAAGGCACGCCCGTCGAACTCGGCGGGCTGAAATCGACCACGCCGGGAGCGTGGAAGGAAGAGACGCCATCGAACCGGATGCGGCTGATGCAGTTCAAACTGCCGAAGGCCGAGGGCGACACCGAAGACGCTGAACTCGCGCTGTTCAAGTCGCCCGGCGGCGGCAGCATCCAGGCCAACCTGGAACGACAGGAAAAGAAGTTCGAGATCCCCGCAGGCAAGAAGGCCGAAGACGTCATCAAGACGGAAAAGCTGAAGTTCGGCGACAAGTATGAAGGTGCATATCAGGACATTCAGGGTACATTCCTGAAGAAGTTCCCGCCATTCGATCCGAATGCGAAGACGACCAAGGTCACGGACTACCGGCAGATCTACGTCGCCTTCGAGGTGAAGGATGGCGACAACACCGTGCTTTACACGATGACGCTCCTCGGACCAACAAAGACGGTCGAGAAGAACAAGAAGGCCTTCGACGAGTGGGTCAAGAGCTTCAAATAAGTAGGGAATAGGGGATAGGGGATAGTGGTGAGCAATAATTGTTTGCCGCTTCCCCTTCCTTCTTTACTATCCCCTCACCCCTATCCCCTATCCGCTCGTGTTCGATTACCACCTTCCTGAACATCTGATCGCACAGCACCCGGCGGCACGCCGCGATGAGTCGCGGTTGCTGGTCGTTCGTCGCGAGGCGGGCACGCTCGAACACCGCACGTTCCGCGATCTGCCCGAGTTGCTGAACCCCGGCGATCTGCTTGTGTTGAACGACACGCGGGTGTTACCTGCGCGGGTTGTCGGCCGGCGCGAATCCACCGGGGGGAAGTGGGAAGGGTTGTTCCTTCGCGAAGTCGGCGGTCTCTGGGAGATGCTCGCCCAGACACGCAGTTACCCTGAACCCGGCAGCGCATTCATCACCGACACGGGCCTGCGACTCACACTTCGTGGCCGCACCGAAGAACGCCACTGGCTGATGGAACCCGAACCGCAAGGGACTCCCGCCGAGTTGCTCGCGCGATTCGGGCACATCCCGCTGCCGCCCTACATCCGGAAGGGCACCGCGGCCGACGAGGACGAAGAACGCTACCAGACCGTGTATGCGGCGCACGTCGGCTCAGTCGCGGCACCCACGGCAGGGTTGCACTTCACGCCCGAACTGTTGGAGCGTCTGGCTACCCGTGGAATCGAGACCGCGAAAGTGACGCTACACGTCGGCCTCGGCACGTTCCTTCCCGTGAAAGTCGATGATCCCGCGAAGCACAACATCCACCGCGAATGGTGTGAGGTGACACAGCCAACCGTGGACACCATCCTCGCGGCGAAAGCCCGCGGCGGTCGCGTGATCGCCGTCGGCACCACGACCACGCGAACGCTGGAATCGGCCGCACGCGCCGGTGAGTTGCAACCCTACTCGGGTGAAACCGATTTGTATATCCTGCCCGGGTTCACGTTCCGCGTCGTCGATGCGCTGGTCACGAACTTCCACCTGCCGCGAACGACGCTCTTACTGCTCGTCAGCGCGTTGGCCGGATCGGAGTTGCTCGCCACTGCCTATGCCGAAGCTGTGGCCCGCGAATATCGCTTCTACAGCTACGGCGACGCGATGCTGGTGCTGCCATGAAGATCGTGTCTACTGCAATCGACCCGGGGCGTGGCTCGCAGGCGTGCGTTGAGGTCATCATTCGTGTCAACCTGGATGGCTCGGCGAGTGCGTGCGATGTGACCGGCCGCGTGATTGGCCCACAAGCAACCGGATTCACTACCGTCGAAGTAGCGTACGCCCTGGTGCGGGTTGAAGCGAGTGACAATGCGGTGTCACTCAAGTGCGTGATCCCGGAACCAACGCTGTGGACTCGCGAAGCGCCATTCGGCTACGCATGGTCGGTGGAAGTGCGGGTGAACGGCGAATTGACCGATTCGCGTGCCGGCTCGCTAGCGTTCCCCGCACCAAGGTGATTCAGAAGACGAGATCAGTGGGCGAGTTGATGTGGAGAACTTGGCGGATCGCCAATTGCAGTTTAATGGGATCGGTGGCAGTTCGAATTCGGGTTTCCACTTCTGGTGGGACGATTCGAAACCTCTCTTGAAGCAGTGCGAGCAAGTCTTCCTGACGTGCAAGAAGCAATCCTTGGTTGCGTCCTTCGTTGCGCCCCTCAATTCGCCCTTCATCGAGAATCGCCTGGTAAGTTGATGACTCTCGCATCTTCTGCACCCCCTGAAACAGTGTCCGAGCAATTGCTTTATCGTAACGCAAACCCAGAAGGATGAAACCGCAACTCAGCAGCATGTTCGCCGAATCGGTCGTCGGGGCCTCGCGGTTCACTCGCTCGGCGAATCGGGACACGATTTTCGGCAGTCTTAGCTCCGCGTCATCTGTCAAGAGTGCCAGAGGCGTTGCTCCCAGGCCACCAACCAACAACACATCGGCAGACAATTCCCAAACCCGCACGATGGTGTATTCAAAGCGCAAGTATTCTCGCCCATCTGCAAACCGCTTCATCAGTGACCCAGTCAATGTTGTTGCGTTTGCATCCCGACGGAGCAACATCGCAACCGTGTGAACGGGGCCACCATAGCGGTGTTCTAGCAACACGTTGTAGAGGAGGAGCCGGTCGGCAAAGCCACCGTCCCAACTCGATTGCGGTTCGAGATGGAGCAACCCCGATGCTGGCGGTCTCAACTGAAACACCTTGTCGGCGGTGGGCTGAACCGTCGAAAGATCCGCGTCGAGTGGGTCTGCCTCCACCGAATCCGGCAATCCAACGAGTGGCGCTATCCACGCCACCCAATCGGGCGAGCAGACATCGAGCAGTTGCTTCAGGGTAGCATCAAACGAACCGGCCATCGGCGCGTTCCTCGCCGTTCAATACGCCCGTGCGAACACCACACGCTTCGCGGACGGCTTGCCGCTGAAGATGCACGTACCCGGTTCAGTTGGTCCATCGAACGGCAGGCAGCGGATCGTTGCCTTGAACTCCTTCTGCACACGGTCTTCGGTTTCGCGGGTGCCGTCCCAGTGGGCGTACACAAACTTCAACGCTTCCACCGGTAGTTCTTCGTTGTCGTCCGTTCGCACTGGGAACAGGTCGCGGAACTCGTCGATCGTATTCACCGATACGGTGCGCAGGTCGCGATACTTCTTCGCCCGGTCGAACAGTGCTTGCTGGATCTCGCGGAGCAGCTTCGCGATGTAGTCCGCGGCGCCGGTCAGGGGGATGCCGAACTGCTTCCCTTCCTTGCCGGGTACGTCGCGACGGGCGACGGCACACGCGGCCTTCTCGATGTCCTTGGGCCCGATCTCGACTCGCACGGGCACTCCGCGAACCTCGTACTCCGCGTAGCGGAACCCGGGTTGCTTGTCGAACATCGTGTCGATCTTCACCGAGATCGGCTCGTAGCCGAAGAAGTCGTCGCGAGGGAGTGCTCGCAGTTCAGCCGCGAGTTTCTCGGCGGCGGCGATGCTTGGCCCCCGCTCGGCATCGTTCCGGCCCAGCGGACAAATCGCGACGTGCAGCGGAGCGAGCCGCGGCGGCACCACAAGTCCGTTGTCGTCGGAGTGCGTCATGATGAGGCCGCCGATGAGCCGCGTGCTCACGCCCCAGCTTGTTGCCCACGCGAACTCTTCCTTGTTCTGCTCGTTCTTAAACGTCACGTCAAACGCCTTGGCGAAGTTCTGCCCCAGGAAGTGCGACGTACCCGCTTGCAGTGCCTTGCCGTCCTGCATCATCGCTTCGATGCACAACGTCTCGACCGCACCGGGGAAACGCTGGCCTTCGGTCTTCGGCCCAACGAGCACGGGCATCGCCATGTAATCTTCAGCGAACTTCTGGTACACGCGCACCATCTGAAGGGTCTCGGCCTCGGCTTCCTTTTGCGTGGCATGTGCCGTGTGCCCTTCTTGCCAGAGGAACTCCGCCGTGCGCAGGAACAAGCGCGTGCGCATCTCCCACCGCACGACGTTCGCCCACTGATTGATGAGCAGCGGCAAGTCGCGGTACGACTGAATCCAGTCCTTGTAGGTGCGCCAGATGATCGTTTCCGACGTGGGGCGAACGATCAGTTCCTCTTCCAGTTTCGCGGTGGGATCGACCTCGATCTTCCCGTTCACCGAACGGAGCCGGTAGTGCGTGACGACAGCACACTCCTTGGCGAACCCTTCCGCCATCTGCTCTTCCTTCTGGAAGTAGCCCTTCGGGATGAACAGCGGGAAGTACGCGTTGACGTGCCCGGTCGCCTTGAACATGCCGTCGAGGCCGCGCTGCATCTTCTCCCAGAGTGCATAGCCCGTGGGCTTGATGACCATGCACCCTTTCACGCCCTCCGCATTCTGGGCAAGGCCAGCCGCCTTGATGATGTCAAGATACCACTCGGAATAGTTCTTCGCGCGGGCGGTGATAGCGTCAGCCATGAGCAGGCTCCAGGTACGAAAGCGTGATGAGCCGCCGGGTTCCCTCCGGCGGTTCCGTGATTCACGATTATAGATACGGACACTGACGTGGCTCGAAGGTGATCGTTCGCCGCTGACGTGATCGCTGACTCTGGGGCATCTACGCCAGCACGCCCTTTACGACTTCGCCGTGAACATTCGTTAATCGTCGCTTGATGCCGTTGTGATAGTACGTCAGTTTCTCGTGATCGATGCCGAGCAGATGCAACACGGTGGCGTGAAAGTCGTACCACGCGACCGGTTCCTCGACCGACTTCCAGCCGATCTCGTCGGTTGCGCCGAACGCCGTTCCGGGCTTGAGTCCCGCACCCGCGAGCCAGCACGAGAAGCCGTACTTGTTGTGGTCGCGACCGGTGCCCACCACGTTCCCCGCGGACTGCGTGAACGGCGTGCGACCGAACTCCGTCGTGAAGATCACGAGCGTGTCGTCGAGCATCCCGCGCTGCTTCAGATCGGCCACGAGTGCCGCGACAGGTCTGTCGATCTTCACGGCCTCTGCCCCGTGGTTCTCCTTCACGTTCTCGTGTGCGTCCCAGCTCGTTCGCGGTGAGCCCGCAATCGGGCCTCCGCTGTAGATCTGCACGAACCGCACGCCCTTTTCGAGTAGTCGCCGGGCGAGCAGGCAGCGCTTGCCGCAATCGGCGGTGATGGGGTCGTCGATGCCGTACAGCGTCTTGGTCTTGGCGGTTTCCTTCGAGAGATCGGCGACGGCTGGCACCGCAAGCTGCATCTTCGCGGCGAGTTCGTAGCTCTTGATGCGTGCTGCGAGGTCCGCTTCGTTGCCGGAGCGTTCAAGGTGTGCGGCGTTCAGCTTTTCCAAGAACGCACGCGAATCCTTCTCCTCGGCGGCGGGGATCGCCTTCTCGGGGAAGAGATCGCGCACGGGGGAATCGCCCCCTCGAAACACGACGCCCTGATGCTGGGCCGGCAGGAAGCCGCTCGACCAGTTCGAGGCAGCGCCGTTCGCCTCGCCGCGACCGTCCGGCAGCACGACGAACGCGGGCAGATCGTCGGCGACGCTGCCGAGTCCGTAGCTGAGCCACGAGCCGAGTGCGGGGTAGCCGTTGAACTGGAATCCGCTGTTCTGCACGAACAGTGCCGGCGTGTGGTTCGCGCTGTCGGCGGTCATCGAGCGAATCACGGTGAGTTCATCCGCGACGCCCGCGATGTGCGGGAACAACTCCGACACCCACAGCCCGGACTTGCCGCGTTGCTTGAACTCCCAGTCGGGTTTTCGCAGCAGCCCGACCTGCCCGAAGAACACGTCGGGCTTGCTATCGGAACCGAGCGGTTGCCCGTGGCGTTTCGTGAGTTCGGGCTTGTGGTCGAAGCTGTCGATGTGGCTCATCCCGCCGACGAGCGAGATTTGCACCGCACGTTTTGCCTTCGCCCCTGCTGCCGCTTGCGGCATCGCAGACACAACCCCATCACGCATCAGCAGCGCGATCGACGCGGTGCTCGCCAAGAAATCGCGACGATCCATGAAACCACCCATGATGAATCTCCAACCACGCCCGGTTAGCCGCGACGCGGAGTCTTCGGAGCGGAGCGCGACCTATTCCTTACCAAGCACCAGATCAACAACCCAACACCCGCGAACGTGAACGCCGTTGGCATCGCGGCAATGGTTCAGGATGTCGTCGTGATCGCAGCCGGCATCTTGCAGCGCATCCGCGAGGATAGGCATCGCGGAGAAATCGCGTGACTCGTACATGTGCCGTGCGAGTGACAACACGGTGTCAGTGCGCCATGCCGCGTCGAACGCCACCGGACGAAACGGATTGCCGATAACTTCCCGCAAGGCCCAAACGGCTCGCGCAGCCTCGTCGAGGCTGGCATTCTCTGTCCCTCTCGGCATGGCGAGGGTAGTACGGAACGCCATTCTCGGGTCGGCCAGGAAGAACACGTAATCCACATCAATCGAGTTGGGAGGCTCAACACCGGCATCGGCCCAATTCTGCAGGACTTCCAGCGCCTCTCGCATTTCCGCGCGATCCTTCTTGGAGTGCAACCGGTCCGCATGCCAGCTCCAAATTGCAGTGAGGATCAACCGCAGCACACGCGCAGTCCGTCGCTTTCGGCGTAAGGCGACCTCTCCCAATGTGCGTGGATCGTCACACGTCAACCACTCCGCTTCGGTCATAGGTCGCGCTCCGCTCCGAAGACTCCGCGTCGCGGCTAATCCGCGTTATTCGACTGTCACGAATTCGTTGCTGTTGAACAACGCCCGACACAACGCCTTCAACCCGTGATCGGTCACCAATCGCGACGCCAGCTTCGACTCGTCGGGGGTCGGGGTCCGTTGGTATGCCAACTGCCAGGCTCGCACAATTTGCTTGTCGATGCCGTTCGTTTCCTTCGTCACCCGTGCCGCGAAGGCGTCGGCGGCACGCAACGCGAATCCGTTGTTCCACAGCGTCAGCGCTTGCAGGGGTGTCGTGGTCACGCCACGACGCGGAGCGGCCGCGGCAGGGTCGGGGCAATCGAACGCATCGAGCAAGCCCTGATTCGCGCCGCGCGGCGTGAAGCGATACACACTGCGTCGGTGGAACTCGGGGCCGACCGGGTCGAACGGGTCGAAGTACGCGGTGCCGTTGAAGTCTCGCACCTTGTAGTCGCTGAAGCCCTTGCCGCCGATCTCGGGGTTCAGCAACCCCGATACCGATAGCATCGCGTCGCGAACCGCTTCCCCTTCGAGACGGTGCGGTTTGAATCGCCACAACAACCGGTTGTCGGCATCGGTCGCGCTTGCTTCCTTGCGTGGCGTCGATGCCTGCCGATACGTCGCGGAAGTGACGATCAGCTTGTGCAACGCCTTCAGGCTGAACTTGCGCTCGGCGAACTCGGCCGCGAGCCAGTCCAACAACTCGGGGTGGCTCGCGCGACCGCCGTTGAAGCCGAAGTCGCTCGGCGTCTCCACGAAGCCGGTGCCGAAGTGATAGTGCCAGACGCGGTTCACGATCACGCGAGCGAACAGCGGATTCGTCGCGGCGGTGATCCACTCCGCGAGCTTGCGGCGACGCTCCGCGTCGGGCGCGTTCGGGGCGAGGCCGAAGTCGGCTTTCACACCCGTCACCGCACTCAGGCCAGCGGGCACGACAATCGCGCCGGGAAGTGCGAGGTCGCCGCGTGTCAGGAACCGCGTGACTGCCGGAACCTGTGGCACGTTCGCGTAAGCCTTGCCGGTCGCGGCACGCTGCTTGAGTTGGTCGAGTTCCGCCGTGATCTGCTCGCGTTGTTTGCGGAGTGCGGCTCGCGTGGTTCGCTGCTCGGCAGTCAGCTTCGCGTCGATCTCGGCATCGGTAACGAACCCCGTACCAATCGCGAACGACGCTTCGACTTGTTCGGGTGACAACGCGGTGTCATACACGCGGGCGACGCTCACCGTGCCGGCGAGCATCTTGTTTCCACCCAGCGGTTCGTGACGACAGCCGAACAGAAACACCGCCTTCCCTGTGGGGTACGGCATCAGCCCCTTCGACGAGTAACCCTTGCCGTAGAGCTTGCCGTTGCGGTAACCGGTGATGGTGCCGTCGGCGGTGTACGTGATCGCGAAGTGAACCGGCTCGGCGAGGGCGTCCTTCTCCTGCGTGCCCCTGAACGAGTTGGTGCGAACGAAGCCGTCGCTGCCCGCCATCCACTGACCGGGGTCGCGTTCACCGAAGACGATCGCGTCAAACACGACGCCGTCCAGCGTTTGCAAGGAGATGACGCCGCCGCCTCGCTGCGTGAGGTTGTCGAGCTTCACCCACGCTTCGAGCGTCTTCGTCTTCAGATCGATCGGCAGCGGTGGTGTGCGAAGCAGCGCTTTCTTGCCATCGAGAACCGCTCCTTCCGGCGTGAACTTTGCGCCACCCTCGGTCTTCGCGTGCAGCTTACCGACGAGATCGTCACCGCCCTTGCGGAAATCCCAAGCGGCCACCGGGGCCGGCACGACGACCGCACCGGCCTTGTTCATTCCTCGCTCTTTGACGAGCGCGACACGGATCGGTTCTTCAAGTGCTTTCAACTCATTCGTCACACCTTCGAGTTGCTTCGCAACTCGTGCCACCTCGCCGCTCGCCTTCGCATCGGGGATCGGGCGCTCGCCGAAACCCACGCCTGCAAGACCCGCGGCGAGGCGGTAGAAGTCCATCTGCGAAATGGGGTCGAACTTGTGGTCGTGGCAGCGGGCACAGTTGATCGTCAGCCCGAGGAACGTCTGCCCGACCGCACCGACGATATCTTCGAGTTCGTCCTGCCGGGCGATGAGTCGCATTTGCTCGTTGCCGAGAACCGTGTTGTGAACACCGGCCACGAGGAAGCCTGTTGCCTTCACCGCGTCGGGATCGGTGGGCTTCAGCACGTCGCCCGCAAGCTGGAGTTGCACGAACTCGTCGTAAGGCATGTCGGCGTTCAGCGCGCGAATCACCCAGTCGCGGTAGTGCCAGGCGTCGGGCCGGGGCTTGTTCCGCTCGAAGCCGTCGGTTTCGCCGTATCGCACGATGTCGAGCCAGTGACGTGCCCAGCGTTCGCCGTAGTGTGGTGAAGCGAGCAACTTATCGACGACCTTTTCGTAAGCATTGGCGTCTTTGTCGTTCACGAACGCCTCGACTTCCTCCGGTGTTGGCGGCAACCCGATGAGGTCGGCATACACACGGCGGATGAGCGTGCGGCGATCTGCGGGCGCAGACGGTGACAACCCCTTGTCACTCAACTTCGCGTGAATGAACCGGTCAATGTCATTGTGGATTGCGGATTGTGGATTGCGGATTTCCGGGACGGCGGGACGGCGAACCGGTTGAAGTGACCACCAGTCGTAGCCAGCGCGGTTCACGGTGGTGAGCCGGAAGGGATCGATCGGGTCGGTTCCCCACGCCGCACCGCTATCGACCCACGCCTTGAGAATCTTCGCCTCGGCCTCGGGGAGCGGTTTCTTCGGCGGCATCTCGTTCGCCGCGACCCGTTTCCAAAGCTCGGCGACATCGACGTTCGCCTTGCGGCTCACGTCGAGCTTCCCCTTCGGCTTCGCTCCGGAGTGGCAATCGAGGCACCGCGCTGCGAGGATCGGTGCGACTTCCTTGTCGAAGTCGGGCGGCGCTGCAGACGCGGCCAACGGCAGCACGACGAGGGCGAACGCGGAGAGAGTGCGCATCATGGCGAGCTCGTGGAATATAGCCCCCGGCTTGCCGGGGGTTCTTCCTCGCCATTGTCCACATTCAGCGCTTGCGTTCAACCGGTGGCGGGCAAAGCGTGCTCGTCCAGCGGGCCGGCGGATCCCAGCACGGGGCCAGCTTCAGGTGCTTGTTCAGGTATGGGTTCGGCGAGTGATCCATGAACAGGTCACGCGGGTAGGTCGCAGAGGGGCGCGTTGTGCTTGCGTCCATGAGACCCGCGTACACACAGGCTTCGCAGATCAATTCGCTGCAGAAGTAGCTCTCGCGTTCGAGTCCGTGTGGCTTGCCCACGAACGCTGTGCGAATCGGGCCGCGTGAACGGAACAGCGTTAATTGCTTTGCCAGGCGACCGATTGCAAATTGCTTCATATTGGCACACAGGGCGAACTCCGTGAGGCGTGCCGACTCCTCGGGCGTCAGTGGCACGGCACGGCGGCGAACCCACACGCGGCCCTCTTCCTCGTAGCTGTGCATGTGCGCCAGCGCTTCCAGCGTGCGGCACTTCAGCGTGTCGTGCGGTCCCGCTTCGAGGATGCCCATCGAGCCATCCGGGAAGGCGAACACGATCATTGAGTGCGTCGGGTGGCTCGTGCCCGCGAGGTTGTGCATCAGCTTCCAGAACTTCGAACCGTCGGCGGAAAGCACAATGTCGCCGGGTTGCGGAACGTACGCCCGTGCCGGCCCGCGAATGCAGTAGTCCTCGGAATAACTGGGCTGCCACAGGTACGACTCGGCCGGGGCCGGCTTCCCCGCACCGGGCAATGCCAGGTCGGCGACCTTGGCAATCATCCGCTCCTTGGGATGCAGAATTGAAGGGAGACGCTTCTCAGCGACATACGGCGGCGTGAGCGGCGGTGTACTGGGATACGGATACGGGTCAGCGCCAATCATCATCGTTGCGAGACACAGCGACATCATGCCACGGACTCCGAAGCTGGCTGGGCACAGGGGCTCGTCTTCTCCATATCGGAAAGACAGTGGGTGTCGGATCGGGCCGCGAGCCGCGAACTTTCCAACGTAAGGTCTGGTCGGTCCGGGCGTTCCGGTTATTCGGGCCGTGTCGTGGGAAGTTCCCGTCGTAGTTTCCCACTCAGCCTACGCAGACGGTACAATATCCCCAGTTGCTCTAAACTGATTTCCACCTCGCCACGGTGTTCATATGCGAACCCGCCTCGTGCTTTGCGCGGCAGCAATTGCCGCATTTCTGGCGTTCTCGCCACACGGTCAAACGCAGGAAGGGCCTTCCCCAAAGGGCAAGGGGTCAGCCCCGGCGAAAGCCAGTCCCTTCAAGAAATATGACGATGTCATCACCAAGGATTTCACCACGCAGTCGGGGCTGTTCGCGGTCCATCGACACGAAGAGAAAGTGTACTTCGAGATCCCCGAGGAAAAGCTCGGCCGACTGTTCCTCTGGCAAGCCGAGGTCGCCAAGGGGCCAGGTGGCGGTAGCTGGGGTGGGGCCTCGCTGGGGAACGCCGTCCTGAAGTTTGAGCGTCGTGGTAGCAAGCTCTACGTCTGGAAGGTCGGTTTCTCCAAGCGATCCGACGGCAAGGCAGTCCAGGCTGCCGTCGAAGCGGCTTCAACCGACGCCATCATCGCCGTGTTCACCATCGAGTGCGAAGGCAAAGACCGCTCGGCCGTCATCAACGTGTCCGATCTGTTCATCAACGGGCTTTCGGATCTGCCCATTGCTCGCGCCTCGGGTGGGAGCGGCAGCATTGATGCGAGCCGGTCGTATCTGTCCGAGTTGAAGGCGTTTCCCGTGAATATCGAGGCTCGCTCGCTGCTCACGTTCCGTGGCGGCGCCAGTACCCCACAGGTATTCGGCGGCGGCGGCGGTGGTGGTCCTCGAAGTGTCACCGCTCTCGTTCACCAGAGCCTCGCAATCCTGCCCGAAGCTCCCATGACCGGTCGGCTGTTCGATCCTCGCGTCGGCTACTTCACCGAGGAGTTCACCGACTACGCACACCCAAAGCAGTGGTCCGTCAACAAGGAGTACATCACCCGCTATCGCCTGGAGAAGAAGGACGTTGCCGCGGAAGTCAGCGAGCCTGTGAAGCCGATCACGTTCTACCTCTCGAAAGAAATCCCCGAGAAGTGGCGGCCGTACTTCAAGAAGGGCGTCGAGGACTGGAAGCCCGCGTTCGAGAAGGCCGGGTTCAAGAACGCCATCATCTGCAAGGATTCCCCGACCCGGGCCGAAGACCCGAACTGGGATCCAGAAGACGCCCGCTACAGTGTGATTCGCTGGGTTGCAGAACCGGTCGCCAACGCGATGGGGCCACACGTCCACGATCCGCGCTCGGGTGAGATCATCTCGGCGCACATCATCTTCTGGCACGACGTGGTGAAGCTCGCTCAGATGTGGTACTTCGTCCAGTGCTCGGCGACCGATCCCCGCGCTCGCAAGCTGCCGATGCCCGACGAACTCACCGGCGAACTGCTACGCTACATCTGTGCTCACGAAGTTGGTCACACGCTCGGCCTCCGGCACAATCACCGTGCCAGCCAGGCGTATTCGATCAGCCAGCTTCGCGACCCGAAGTTCGCCTCCGAGAACGGCAGCGTCGGCTCGATCATGTCGTACGGTCGGTACAACTACGTCGCACAGCCTGAAGACAAGATCGAGGTCAAGAACCTGATCCCGAAGCTGGCACCGTACGACTTCTTCGCCATCGAGTGGGGTTACAAGCAGATCCCGGGGATGAAGACCGCGGAAGACGAAAAGAAGACGCTCGATGAATGGGCCAGCAAGCAGATCGAGAACCCGTTCCTCCGTTTCGGCGGTGAAGATGGCCCGAGCAGTGTTGACCCGACCGTGTTGACCGAGAACATCGGCAGCGACCCGGTTCAGGCAACCACGCTGGGCCTCAAAAACGTCGATCGTACGCTGGAGTTCCTCGTCGCTGCGACGACCGAGAAGGGCGAGGACTACAGCCTTCTCGAAGAGGTATACGGCGAAATCATGAGCCACCGGGGGCGATGGTTCAACGCGGTCGCCAAGCAAGTGGGCGGCGTTGTGGAATACCGCACCCTCGGTGGACGCGGCGGCGAATCGTTCGTTCGCGTCCCCAAGGATAAGCAGAAGGAAGCGGTGAAGTTCCTGCTCGATAATGCGTTCACGACGCCCACCAAGCTACTGAACCCGGGGATCGTGAACCTGTTCAAGTTCACCGGTGCGACATCCGCTGTCACATCGCAGCAACGGGGGTTGCTCTCGACGCTGCTCAGCCCCAGTCGCATGAGTCGGTTGTTCGATGCGGAGGTGCTCCTGGGCGACAAGGCTTACACACCGGTCGAACTGGTGGACGATCTGCAAGCGGGTATCTTCTCGGAACTGAAAGCGAATGATCCGAAGATCAACCCGATTCGTCGGCAACTCCAGCGGAGCTACGTGGAGATCCTGAAGAACGAGTTCAATTCTTCGGCTCCATCGGTTCCGAGCTTCGCGCCCCGAGGGTTTGGTGATGTCGGAGCACGGACCAGCGAACTCCGGGCAGTGGCACGCGTTGCTCTGACAAAACTGGAGAAGGAGATCGTCGCGGCAAAGGCCAAGACGAAGGATGTGGCGACCGTGGGCCATCTGGAAGACCTCCAGGCAGAGATCAAGGATATCCTGACTGGCGATAAGAAGTGATGGCTCTGGTGGGGCAGGCATTCTTGCCTGCCCGCCAGAGCTTGAGGCAGGCAAGAATGCCTGCCCCACCAATACCAAGTCTGCACGAAACCCACGGGGAGACCCGTGGTGTTTTTCGTGCAGTTGCTTCAGGAGTGGCTGGAACGCGGCTCAGTCGATTGGGTGCTCTTTGGATTTTGGTAGTCTTGTGAGGGAGAAACTCCTGCCGAGCCGTATTCGTGAGAGAAATCCCGGCCGGCAGAAGCCTCGCCCTCCGGGTGCCAAAATCTACAGGGGCACCCCAAGTCGAACCGTCCCACGCCATAGATCTTCCGTTTGGGTAGAATAGAGTAGCAACGCGACGAAGGGGTTCATTCATCTTCATCGCCAAGCTGTATTGAATCGCCGTGTCTCGCTGGAGACTTTGATGTCCGAAAACACACCGCCACCGGCCCCGCAAGCGCAGCCGGGGCCGGGCGCGAATCCGAAAAAGGCCAGTCCCCTCCTGCCCGGAGGTTGGATTGCTCTGGTCGTGCTGACCGTTCTTGCGGTCCTGTATTTTGTGTCCGGGCAAGCACGCGAAGTCACCTACTCCGAATTCACGCAACTCATCGAATCCGGGCAGGTGAAGAAAGCCGTGTTCATCGGGAGCGATCGCGTCGAAGGAGAGCTGCGCGATCCCAACGCCGAGATTGCCAAGACTCTCAAATTGACTGCAGGCAAGTTCGTCATCAACCTGCCGCATACGAACGATCAACCCACCCTCATCCGGGAGTGGGAGTCCAAGGATCGGCAGGCACGCGAGGCCGCCCACAAGAAGGCCAAACCAAACGAACCATTCACCGATACCGACGCCGACCAGATCAGCATCAGCAAGCGTGAGGACCCCGCGTGGATCGGGCCGTTCATCCTCAACCTGATCGTGATTGGCATCCTCATCGCAATCCTCGTGTTCGTGTTCCTCCCCAAGATGCGCGACCCGATGGGTGGCGGGTTCATGAGCAGCTACACCCGAAGCCCCGCCAAGCGATACGAGCGAGGGAAGGGTCGCATCACGTTCGCCGACGTGGCCGGGATGGACAACGCCAAGCGCGAACTCGAAGAGATCGTCGATTACCTGACCGACTCGGCCAAGTACACCCGACTCGGCGCGAGAATCCCCAAGGGCGTGCTGCTGTTCGGCCCACCTGGAACCGGCAAGACCCTTATGGCGAAGGCGGTTGCAGGCGAGGCGAACGTGCCGTTCTTCGCGATCAGCGGCAGCGAGTTTATCCAGATGTTCGTCGGCGTCGGGGCAAGCCGCGTGCGGGATATGTTCCGCACCGCGAAGGAGCATTCTCCGTGCGTTGTGTTCATCGATGAAATCGACGCCGTCGGGCGAATGCGTGGTGCAGGTTATGGTGGCGGTTCGGACGAACGCGAGCAGACGCTGAACCAGATCCTCAGCGAGATGGACGGGTTCCAGCCGACCGAAACGGTCATCGTCATCGCGGCGACCAACCGGCCTGACGTGCTCGATTCCGCGTTGCTCCGCCCTGGCCGCTTCGACCGACACATCACGGTGGATCGGCCAACGTGGAAGGGCCGCCTCGAGATCCTCAAGGTTCACACGCGGAACAAACCGCTCTCGGATAAGACGGATCTGGAACGTGTCGCTCGCAACATGGTCGGCATGAGCGGGGCCGAGCTTCAGAACCTGTGCAACGAAGCCGCGCTCCAGGCCACGCGTTCGGGCCGCAGCAGTATCGAACAGATCGACTTCGACCGTGCGGCCGACCGTGTTCGCCTGGGTGCCCTGCGTGATGAACCCTTCGGCGCACAGGAGAAACGCCGTACTGCGTATCACGAAGCGGGCCACGCCCTGTGTGCGTTCCTGATGCCGTCGGCGGCACACGCACTCGACCGCGTCTCGATCATCCCACGCGGCCGCACCGGTGGCGTCACGATGTTCCAGCAGGATGAAGACCGCGTCGATCACGCCCAGAGCGAACTTCTCGCGATGCTCGTGATGAGTATGGGCGGCCGGGCCGCTGATAAACTTGTGATCGGCGAACCACTCTCGGGTGCTGTCGGCGACCTCAAGCAGGCGACCCGCATCGCCCGCACGATGATCACGCAGATGGGGATGAGCGAGAAGCTCGGGCCGGTGTACTACCAGCAGGGCGAGGACCACGTGTTCCTCGGCAAAGAGATCGTCGAATCGCGCACCTTCAGCGAAGGCACCGCGAGGCTGATCGACGAAGAGATTCAACGCATTCTGACCGACGCGGAACAGCGTGCATCAGAACTGGTCAAGACTCATCGCGACAAGCTCGATCGCATCGCGGAGGCACTCTTGCTTCACGAGGAAATCGACCGCGAGGAAGTCGAGAAGATCATGGCTGGCGTGCCGATCTCGGAGTTACGGAAGGAGACGAAACCGACGCTGCTGGTGGAACCGCCGCCGGTTGTGGTGCCGGAAGCGACACCCGATGCACCGCCGCCAAAGCCGGGGCTTGCGTTCGGTGGAACGTGAGCCAGATAATGCCGGAGGATGGCATGCCCAGTGAAGACAGCACGAACAACGGGTCGGCAACCGGAAGTCACCGGTTGCCGGCCGCTGTCTTTTACGGAGCCATTCTGGCAGGGATCATTCTCGGAGCCGTGATCTGCGGCATCGCCGCGTGGATGTATCTCGATGCCGGCGAGCGCGAGCCAACCTCGCGGCGAATCTGGGGTGATGTCGCACGGGAATTCGTAATCCCCATCGCGTTGATGATGGGGTCCACGTTCGGCGGGCTTGCGAGTCTTACGGTCGCGGTGATCTGCGAGCGCCGACTCGCGAACCGGGCTTCGTGATTGAACCGGCTGGGCGCTCCCTGCCACAATTCTGCAACAGCACTCACACATCCCGCGTGAAGCGACTGGTTCTTAACCTCCCCCCTTGTGGGGGAGGTCGCTCCGAGTCTTCGAGGAGCGGGTGGGGGGTAAAGCTGGAACATCTCGCAAGGCTTAACCCCCACCCGGTTCGCAAAGCCTCGCCACCTGAAGCAGAAAACCCCACAAGGGGGGAGGGCAAAACTCAGATCTCCCAGCAGCGGCAATTTTCTCCCAGATTTATTTTCCGCTCAACGGCGGCCGGGCATTACCAGGTGGGAAGTGATTCGGAGGTCGGTCATGGCGAGGGGTCCACTCGAAGGTGCCGTCCGGTTGCTTCGCCAGATGGACGACGCTTCATTCACCGATCGGCAACTGCTGGAAGCGTTCGCGTCCGGTGAACGAGCAACGTCGTTCAACCGACTCGTCGATCGGCACGGCCCGATGGTCTACGGCGTGTGCAAGCGAGTGCTCCGGAATGCGGCGGATGCCGACGACGCATTCCAGGCCACGTTTCTCGTGCTGGCGAAACAGGCCCACTCGCGTGGCTGGCACGACTCGATCGCGAACTATCTCTATGGCGTCGCGTACCGGACCGCGCTCCGCGTGCGAGGTCGTGCGGCCCGCCGGAAGCATCACGAGGAACACGTTCCACCCCGGCCAAATTCCCTGCCAGTTGACCACGTCAGCATGCAGGAATTGCGTTCCGCGGTGGATGAGGAACTGACCCGGTTGCCCGAGAAATTCCGGCTACCAGTGCTGCTCTGTTGCCTTCACGACCGCACGATCGAAGAGGCGGCCGCGACACTGGGATTGCCAGCGACGACCGTGAAGGGGCGGCTTCAGCAGGGTCGCGACGCATTGCGATCACGACTTGCGAGCCGGGGAATCACTGTCGGTGCGGGCCTCCTCGCAACCCTGACGTTGGGGGGAACGGCAACCGCAGTGCCAACAACGCTCATCACACAGACCGTTCAACTCGCGGTGTCCGACTCGACCACGGGTCCGGTCGCCGCACTCATGAAAGAGGAATTGACCATGTTGTTCTGGAAGAAAGCGAAGGCGATTACCGCTGTTCTGAGCCTTGTCACCGTGATTGGCGGCGGAATCATGACGATGGCAACATCGGCAGCGCCCGTTCCTCTCACTCGAAATGTGCCCATCGCGGAGAACCGCGGGAAAGTGTCGGCACCTGTGGAAAAGGACGGACTCGAAGTGACGCTGCGTTCCACGAAGGAGGTTTACCGCACGGGTGAGCGGATCACAGTGGAAGTCACGTACACGAACCGATCGAAGCAGGCGATGAACATTGATGTCTCGTTCCCAGCGGACAACATCAAGTTCTGGGAAATGTCGCAGGGGGGGACACCTGCCTGGCGATCGAAAGACTGGACTGCCATCGAGTATGAGAAGACACGCCTGAACAAGCCGCACGAGTTGGCGCCGGGTGCTGATGTGACGGTCGCTTACCCGGTTGAAGGGCCATTCAGTTGGCGCGGTGAGCAGTCGGCACCGCGTGCCGCGGTTAGCACATTGCCACCGGGAGAGTACACGGCGAACTGCACCATCTTGCTGCCGAACCTGGTGCTGGATGGGAAGGCCGCTCCGCTCTGGACCGGGACCATTGAGGGGAAGCCGATCACGTTCCGGGTCGCGGATCTGGACGGCAGTGTCCCCGCGATCAAGGATGGCCTGGCCGTCACCACTCGCCCAAGCAAGCCCGTGTTCGTGACGGGCGAACAACTGAAATTCGACGTGACTCTCTCGAACACCTCCGCAGCAACCTTCCGCCTTCGTGAGCTAGTCCTCGCAACGGATACCTGGATGATCACAAAGGCCGACGGAACAGGTTCATGGCAATCGGGGCCGTTTGAGTACTCGCATAATCCTGTTGACGCTGTGTATCGCCTCGACCCGAGTAAAGTCGGCAGCCTGCGAACCGAACTCGTTTATCCAAAAATTGTCCGTGGTCCATTTGTGTGGAAGGGACGCCAATCACCGTCACCGGTGCCTCTCAATGCTCTCCCGCCCGGGAAATACAAAGCCGTGGTGAAGTTGTCGTTCCCTGCCGTGAAGGACAATAACCCGATTCCAAACTGGGGTGGGCAACTGGAGAGTAATCCGGTCGAGTTCACAATCGCCGAGGATGCCGTCGCGGCTCCTTCCGAACCGGTCGTGGTGACGGAAGACCCGAATGTGAAAACGGTGAAGGTGAAAGTCGGCCAGACAGTCGAGGTGCGACTCGTGAGCGACAAGAAACTCGAGGGATGGGAGGGAGGCTCGGCCCCGGCCAAATCAGCCCTCTCGACTAACGGTGATCGACCTCGGTTCCACCCGGCACCAAATGCGGCTGAAGAGAGCGTGGGGACGTATCTCTTCTCGTATACCGCGACCGGCGAAGGTTCGGTCAAACTCGATTTCAAGCTCCTGGGTCCAAGTGGTCCGACCGTGACCAGACGGGATGCGACTCGGTTGATACGGGGATTCTCCATCACTGTTGAGGTCGAAAAGTGACCCGCCAGGCGAGCCACGGGGTTCACCCCCGTGGTGTTTTTGGTGAAGGCAACACCCACGGGGATGAACCCCGTGGCTCGCCGACGGCCCGAAATCTCACGCCTCTAAGCTAAGAAGCGGTGGCGTAGAGAGTGAGATTGTACCAGGGTCTGGTGAAGGTAATTCCCCCCTCACCCGCCGCTCGAAGACTCGCGGCGACCTCTCCCCCATCAGAGCATGGGGGCGAGGTGGGGGTGTAGTGTCTTCTCTTCACCGTACCCAATCCCATTGCCTTCAGAGCAAACCAAGCGCCCCACCTCGCCCCCATGCTCTGATGGGGGAGAGGTCGTTCCGAGTCTTCGAGGAGCGGGTGAGGGGGGAACAGCTTCTCTCAATTCCGATGCACGGTTGATCATTCCGCCACCGGTGCTAAATCACTTCTTTTCCAGCGTCCCGCCATTCGCGGTGAACCGGATTCGCTGTTCGCCGTTGCGGGTTTGCACAACCAACTCACCTTCCTTGGTCATCGTGAATCCGGTGAGATACTCCCCCGTTCCCGTGAGATCGTACACGGTGGCAAACCGGGCGTTCCGGTCCTGAACACGTCGGATCAGGCAAGGAACTTTCTGATCGATCGTGTACCCAATCCCCGTGCTCGCGATGATCTGTTCCTCGGGAACGCCGGCGAACCAGACTCGCAGCCGCTTGTTGCCGTCGGCCATGAAATCCCAGGTGGAAGCAGCGGCCATCCAGCCGCGCCCTCCGGTGAGATGTTCGTAGCCGTTGTCCTTCCCCGGCAACACTTCTTTGGCCGCCCCGAGTTCGCCCACGGGTTGAACGAGCTTGCTCGCGGCATGGGCGAACCAGTCGATCTGTCGTTTCTCATCCGTCTCAACCTCGAACAGATCGACCAGCATGTTCTCTGTTAGGAGTAGCGAGCGGCGGAGCACGGAACCGGGATACGCCCGATCCGTCTCGGCAGCGCAGGCCACGAAGTTATCCTCGACCTTCAACCACAAGAATTTCCCGGTGGTGGGCTGTTGGCTGGTTCCTCCCAGGGTCACCGTGTTGTGCGCGGCCGTGTGCTTCACCCAGGTCTTGTATTCCTTGTGGCTGTAGGTGAGCCGGCCTGGATCGAGCAACCATTCGCGACCACCTGCGTACAGGACGATGTTGAGTTTATCGAAGTGCCCGTGTGATCCGCCGTGCGGCCCGTGATCGAGCATCACGCAGACCGAATCCGCACCCTGCCCCCGGCGAAGGATAGCCAGTCCGCTATCCTCCAGGTTCGTCGAGCGGGTTTCGAGAAACGGCTTGGGTTTCGCTCCCGCGCCCAGAAGCGACGCGAGCCTGACGGGATCTCCCCCTGCAAATGCCTGGGCAAACCGCTCCTCGCCGTAGACCTCCCACGCCCAGCGGAACGACTCGCCGAACGAGTTGATGAATCCGTGATCGCTGTCGTTGATCGCGGGGAACTGCCCGTTCGGGTACGTCAGCCCCAGGGGTGATTCGAGCATTCGCCGAAAGGCAACTTCGTTGTGCAGCGGCAACCCCATGCGGCGTCCCGCGTCGATGATCTCACGCATGGCCTGCAGCGCGTAGTTGTGGTAAGCCATCGTCCCTTCGTACCACACGCCGTCTTTCCCTAGCGAGCGCTTGAGTTGATCGTGGAACCCGCCCCGCATCGTGAGAACCTTCTGGACCAGTTCCTTGTCGCCGAGCACCGAGGCGATCGTCATGAGGCCAGCGTTGTACCATGTCTGGTGGTTGTTGATCCCCTGATTCGCGTAGAGCAGCGTGTCTGCGGTCAGTCGGAAGAAGTCTTGCTCGACGTGCTGACGTTCCTTGTCAGTCCACACCGTCGAGGTTCTTGTGAGGTCGTAGGCCTTCGCCAGCTTGATGACGCCAACCGCCTCGTCCAGGCTCTGCGAGTATCGCCGACCGCCAAGTTGAGCGAAGAACCCGGTGCGTCCCCAACGGTCACGTCTCGCCGGGTAGGTTTTGTAATCGTCGGCCAGTTTGAGGAGGATGCGTTGGGCTTCCTTGGCGTAGCGGTCCTCGCCCGTGTAGGCGAAGGCCCAGCCGTGTTGCAACGCGGCATCGTTCACGCGATCGTGTTGCAGCGTGCGATACGCCGCAATCGTCCGCTCATCGCGATGGACTTTCTTGCACTGTGGGCACTGATGCTCCGTTTCGTTGATCGCGTTGAGGGGCGAAGCATCATCGGGGCAGGCGTAGTAGAAGACCCAGTTACCCCAACCCACCGGCACTGGAACCGGCGCTTTCAACAGCGCATCGGCCGACCGAACAGCCTGCTCCCGCAGCGCGGGGAACGCCTTACTTTCCTTGAGTTTCGCGAGTTCCTTCGCAGTCGTGGCGAGCCGTGGTGGTGCAGGAAACGCCACCTCGGGCACTGCGGGATCGGCACCCATCATCAGAGTCAGCGCAAGCCAGCACGGCGAGTTCATGATGAATCCAGTGGTCTTGGTTTTAGCCCTGGAAGGGCTAATACTCAGCTTGCTTTGTGGTATAAACCTGTTCACGTGTCGCATGATTCGGACTGGGACTCGGAGATGAATCGCCTTTCCGGCCCACATCACGCTAGCATATCAGGCTGCTGGTTCGTCACTTCTTTGTGTTTCTGCGGTGCCTGAAATTGTTCTGATGAACTTTCTTCCGGACAGGTCAACGGTTCCAGGCATGGGTGGGCAGATCGCGTGGAACCGTTTTCCAGCTCACTCCTTGCTTGACATTCCCGAATGGGTCACGATCAGTGACGATACAAGTGTCTTTGTGACCGCGTACCGGAGTCGCCATGTTCCCACGCCATTGCACGTTCCCCGTGGCCATCTGCCTGAGCTTATTCGCTGGCAGTTTCGCTGTGGCCGCAGAGGATCGCCCGGTGGTCGTTGCCGAGTCCCCGAAGGCGGGCGGGCACGTCCACCCGTCGATCTGCCGCACGAAGGAGGGCACCCTGGTCGTGGTCTACAAGGGCCGGAACGTGCTGATGCGGACCCGGTCCGTCGATGGCGGCAAGACCTGGGAAGCGCCGGAACCGATCCCCACCACAGCCGACCGACCGGCTTCGATCCGCGAGGTTGCGAAGTTCGAGATCTACCCCGGCACGGCCGACGCACTCGACGGGCGGGTGGTGGTGACGTGGAACTACATCGCAGACGACAAGGCGAAGGATGGGTACTACGAGCGAGCGCTCGTCTACACGGAGAGCGCGGACGACGGGAAAACGTGGTCCGCTCAGCGGGTGATCGGGCCGGTCGATGGCAAACATCTCGGCTCAGTCCGCCACAACGTGCTGGCACTGGACGCCGGCCGCTGGCTGCTTCCAATCCGGGGTAGCTCGCCCCGGGTGTACGACCCGAAGACGGAGAAACTCGCCGCGTTCCCTGTGACTGCGACGGACGGCAAGGCCCACGCTTTCCAGCAAATCTGCCGCACTGCGAAGGGAACACTACTGGCGATGGGGCCGGTGTTCCTGCGCTCGACCGACGACGGGAAAACCTGGGCGGAGGTGAAAGACTTCCCGGCTGTCCCGGATGGGGACAACGCCGAGGGCCGCTACCTTACCCCGCTGCCAGATGGCCGGGTGCTCGTCACATGGGGTGTGGGTACGACGAATAAGGGGTTGCGCTACAACGTCTCGGCCGACGACGGGAAGACCTGGACCGCCGCGTCCGTGACCTTGCTGCCTGAGACCGCGATCGCCGCCCGATTTTACTCGGCACGCACCATCCCGCTCGACGACAAGCACGTGGGAACGGTGTACCTGACCGGTTCGACTGTGTACTTTTTGAAGGTCGAGCTGGACCGCGTGGGGAAGTAGGCGTCACTTACTCAGGAGCGGTTTCGAGGAGTCGGAGAGTCTGGCTGTCACGCTCGCCCCGGAAGTACTTCGCAAGCACTCGCTCGAACACCGACCCCGGCGGTGAGATGGCGGCGAACAGCGTCACGCACGACTTCAACTTCATGTCGTCGGGGGAACTGAAGATTTCGTGTGCTGTTCGCCCATCGACAGCAATCGCGGCCTCGCAGATGGCGACGAGACGAGGCCCGAGGACGGGGTGCGCAATATACGCTTCCGCTTCTGCCCGACTCTTGATGCCGTACCTCCGGGCCATCTCGCTGAACCCCAGCCCATCAAGTTGCGGGAAGATGTACCATATCCAGTGCGACCGCTTCTGGCCGGCCCGGACCTCGCCGAGAGCGATTTCGTAGTCACCCGTCTGCGCCACGAGGAAGCGAGCCAGATTGTGTGGGTCGTTCGTGTTTCTGGTGGTGTTCGAGATCGTCACGCGGCGCCCCCCGATTACTTGGTTGCGGGCTGATGGTGCTTAGAAACGGTGGCGTAATGAGGTCTTTCCCTGGGACCGCGGGCATCTTGCCCGCAAGAGTTATGGTGTTCGGTTGCCATATGATTGGTACCAAAACTGAATGGAACACTACAGCAGCGGGCAAGATGCCCGCGGTCCCAGGGAAAGACATAGCAAGAACACGCCATCGTTTCTTATCGCCACCACTTCTTATTCAGTAGATTCGTGGCATGTTTGGTCAGGTCGAGGCGTCGCTTCGAGTAATCTCGCTTTTCGACGGTGTCGTTGGACATATCGTAAAGTTCGATCTCGCCAGTCAACATCGGGGAGCGAATCGCTTTCCACTTTCCGAACCGTACCGCCTCAGCCGTTTTCCCATCATAGGTCTCCCAGTACAGGGGACTCTTCCGCTTCCACTTGTCTTTCTCTTCACCACCCTTGAGGGTCGCGACCAAGCTGTCGCTATCCAACCCGGCTGGTATCTGTGCTCCGGAGAGGTCCGCGGCGGTCGCCATCAAATCGCCGACGTACCACTGGAGGTCGTTCTGCGTCTCGGGCGTGACTGTGCCGGGCCACCAGGCGATTGTTGGCATCCGGATGCTTCCCTCGAACAATTCGCCCTTCACGCCACGCATCTTGCCTGTGGAATGGAAGAACTCTGCCTTGTGGCCGCACTCGTTGTGTGGCCCGTTATCGGATGTGAACAGCACCAGCGTGTTCTGGTCCAGCTTCAATTCCCTGAGTAGCGCGAGTACGCGACCGATATCGCGATCCAGATCGCGGACCTGAGCGGCAAACCCTTTTTCAGCAGCGGGCCAGTCCTTTGCCGCGAATTCGCCCAGGTCGGGAGCATCGAGACCCTTCTCACCCGCAGCGCCGTTGGCATGTGGTGCCGTGAGTGCAAGGTACAGGAAGAATGGCTTCTTCTGGTTATCGCGAATGAAGCTGAGTGCATCGCTCACGATGAGGGCTGGGGCGTAGTCCACGTTCTTCGCTGCGACTCCTTTCCCGCCGTGGGGCAACTTTGGGTCTTGCCACTTCTTCCACTCCGGAGCGGCCTCGTTTTTCAACGCTTCAACTTTTCCGTTTCGGATCAGAAATTCCGGGTAGGGGTTATTGGCGTGTGGGAGGTTGACGGCACCGAAGAAGTGGTCGAAGCCAGCATCGTTCGGAGCCGTCAATTTCGCTTCGGGTCCCAAACCCCACTGGCCAATACAGGCGGTTGCATAGCCTTCCTTCTTGAGCAGACTTGCCAGCGTCGGCTGGTCCACTGGGAGACCTGCGGGAGATGTCGTATTGCCGCGTATTGCTGCCCTACCACCGTGCTTCCCTGAAAGGAGTACGCATCGCGAGGGCACACCTGATCCACCGCCGGCGTAAAACTGCGTGAACCGCATCCCGTCTTTCGCCATCTGATCCAGATGCGGGGTTTTCAATGTCGTCTGGCCAAAGCACCCGAGATCACCATACCCCAGATCGTCTGCCAGAATGACGACGAGGTTTGGCTTCCGGTTGTTGGCAGCATCCGCCGGCGGCTGTGACAGGACCGCGAGCGGAGACAGAACCAGAAGTAGAATCGAGCGAAGGGCGTACGACATCCTTACCTCTCTGTTGCTAAATTCACTCACGACTCAGAGTGTGGTGTTCACTTCGCCTCTGGGCGCAGTAGCGGGAAGAGGATCACGTCGCGGATGGTTTGCGTGTTTGTCAGCAGCATCACGAGGCGGTCGATGCCGATGCCAAGCCCGCCCGCGGGCGGCATCCCGTGACGCAGCGCACGGATGAAGTCGTGATCCATCTTCGCCATCGAGTCCTCTTCCGCCATCCCAGTGAGCTGCTGCGAGAACGTCGCTTCCTGCGTGATCGGGTCGTTCAGTTCCGTGTAGGCGTTCGCCAACTCCATGCCGTGAACGAACAACTCGAACCGTTCCGCGATCAACGGGTTGTCGCGCTTCCGCTTGGTGAGCGGGCACAGCGACGCCGGATAGTCGTACACGAACACCGGACCCACCAACGCCTTCTCGACGTGATGCTCGAACAACTCCTGCACCAGCACATCGTGGGCCTTCGTGACCCGTGGCCCTCCCTTGGTCACTTCCACTTCGCTCTTGAGGTGTGCGGCCTTCGCGGCGGTCTGCACCGCGGTTTCGTCGGCCATGTCGCAGCCGACGTGTTCGCGGAACAGGTCGCCGTACTTCGCACGTTGCCACGGCGGCGAGAAGTTCACCACCTTGTCCCCGTAAGCCAGATGCCGTTCTCCATGGAGATCGTACACCCGCTTCCGCACGGCCCGCGTCTTCTTCTCGCCCTTCTCTTCGTACTCTTCCTGCTGCTCGACCTCGGCGGTCGGCCCGACGGCATCGACGAGCGCCACGATGAGCCCTTCAGTGAGGTCCATCATTCCGTGATAGTCGCTGTACGCGTGGTACAGTTCCATCATGGTGAACTCGGGGTTGTGCTTCTTGCTGATCCCCTCGTTGCGGAACACGCGGCCCAACTCGTACACCTTCTCGATGCCGCCGACGAGCAATCTCTTCAAAGGCAATTCGAGTGCAATGCGAACAAACAGGTCGATGTCGAGTGCGTTGTGGTGCGTCTCGAACGGCCGGGCGGCCGCGCCGCCCGCGATGGCGTGCAGCGTGGGCGTCTCGACCTCCATGTACCCGAGGTTGTCGAGGTGGTTGCGGATCGTGCGGATGATCTTCACTCGCTGGTGTGCCCGCCGCAACGTTTCCGGCGTGTAGATCATGTCGAGGTAGCGGTGCCGCAGGCGGTACTCCTCGTCCCCCATGCCGAAGACGTCCTTCGGGTGCGGTTCGAGCGACTTCGTGAGGAACGTCAGTTGCGTCACCTGAATGGTGAGTTCGCCGGTCTTCGTCTTGCCGAACTCACCATCAACGCCAATCAGATCGCCAAAGTCGAGCAGTTGCGCGACCTTCCATTCCGTCTCGGTCAGCTTGTTGATGCGCAGCATCAGTTGCACGCGGCCCGACTGATCCCAGATTTCAAGGAACAGCAACTTGCCGCCAGTGCGTTGACGCACGATCCGCCCTGCGGCACGAACCTGTGGCCCTTGCTTGTCGTCGGCGAAGTTGTCGGCGGGGAGCTTGCGAATCTCGCCGATGGGCGTGGTGTTATCGAAGCGATGGCCCCATGGGTCGATGCCGAGGGCTTCGATCTGGCGGAGCTTTTCAAGTCGGATTTCGGCAAGGTCCTGGGATTCTTCGGCCACGTGTGGTATTCCGTTCGCGGTGAGGATGATTGCGTGCAGTGAGTTTTAGCCCCCATGCCCAATCAAGGACACCCGCGAGCCAGGACGTGTTCGGGTTCGGGCAATCCATCGGATCAGACAAAAGCAGGATTAACCACAGAGTCACAGAGAGCACAGAGGAAGACCAAAGGCTGAGTTATGGATTTGTTGTCAAACACTGCATTCTCTCGGTCTTGGTATTCTCTCTGTGCCCTCTTACCCCGCTGAGCGGGGACCCTCTCTGTGGTTAACACTCTTCGCGTTTCATTGTGGTCAGTGTAAACTATCGCGCGTCCCCCTTTCCCCGAGGATTGCACCATGTCATCCGATTCGCCCGTCTCGGAAGCAGCCAGGCCGGAAGAACCGAAAGGCATGTTGCAAAAGCTCGGGGCCGCGTTGCCAATCGGATTGACCGCCCTGGCAACAGTGTTCGCCGGGATGTCCACGAGTGCCTTGCAGCAGGCGATGTACTGGAAGTCGCAAGCGGCGCAGGATCAATCGAAGGCCACGAACCAGTGGTCGCTCGCCGGATTCAAGCGTGACCGGGCGCTCATCATGCAGACGACCGCGGCACAGCTTCGGGCCGCGGCCGAGTATCGAATGCCGACGTTCGCGAAACCCGCTGTGAAATCCGCGAGTGATCCTGAAGCTGAGAAGAAGGCGAAGGAGGCGGAGGACTACCAAATCAAAGCGTTGGGCTGGCTCACCGAGGAGAAGGGCGACAAGGCGGGGCCGCCGCGAGTGAAGCTTCCCGAGATCACGGATGAACAGATAAAGGCACTGCGAGACGGCATCGAAGCCCGGCAACCCGAAGCGGAGTTGTTGGCACTTGCCGCGAAGGTGAACAAGGACGCGATCAACAAGGCGATCGACGATACCGAGAAGGCCGTCGAACAGGTGGACAAGGACTGGGATCCGATCATCAAGGCCGCTTCGTCGCTCGTTCAGAAGGAAGCCGGGATGAAGGCAGACGTATCGGAGGAGGATCGGAAGAAGAAAGCCGCTAACGCCACGGCAGCACAAGCAACGGGCTTCGAACTGGAACAACGGCGATACCGTGCCGAATCGTTCATGAACCAGGGGATCGCGTTTCTGTACGAAATCCGGGTGAAGGTGAGCACGGCCGAGTCGGACAAACACCGCCGCAAGAGCCAACAATTCTTCTATGCAATGCTGGCGGCTCAGATCGGCGCGGTTGTATCGTCGCTGGCCATTGCACGCCAGAAGATGAGTGTGCTGTGGTTCTTCGCCAGTGCCATCGGCCTCGTCTCGCTCGGCATCGGGTTGTATGTGTTCCTCGACACGTGATTGTTGGTCGGATCGGTCACGCGGACGACACGGAGGTTTGCCATCGAGAATTCGCAATCCACGATCGAAAGCCCGCACGCCCGGCTGGAAGCCGAGCGCGTGTTTCACGATCAGCAGGCGGCCGAGCGTGCGGAGAGCTTCCGCACGGGTCGTGCCGATCTGGTCTTCGCGGACGACACATTTCTCGACCACGAAACGTGGGTTAGCCCGGCGTTTGCGATGCTAGGCAACCTTCGCGGCAAGCACGCCCTCGATTATGGCTGCGGACACGGCATGGCCGCTGTCGTGATGACTCGTGCGGGCGCGAGCGTGACCGCGTTCGACCTCTCCCCGGGCTACGTGTCGGAAGCCCAGGAACGTGCTCGTGCCAATGGCGTGAAGATTGAATGCATCGCAGCGGATGGGGAAGAGTTGCCATTCGCCGATGCGGCGTTCGACGCGGTCTGGGGCAATGCGATTCTGCATCACCTCGATCTGACGCGTGCGGGTCGCGAGTTGCTCCGTGTGCTGAAGCCCGGTGGTGTGGCGGTGTTCTGTGAGCCGTGGGGTGGCAACCCGTTGCTGGCGTTCGCACGCCGTCGCCTGCCTTACCCCGGGAAGGATCGGACTCCCGACGAGAAACCGCTGACTCGCCGCGATCTCGCTCCGCTGCGAACGATCTTCCCGGATATGGAAGTCCGGGGGTTTCAACTGCTTGGCATGATCCGAAGGGTGTGGCGAAACCGCCTCGCGTGCCGTGTCTGCGATGGATTCGACGCGGGTTTGTTGCGAATGCTGCCGGGACTGCAAAACTGGTGTCGCTATGCTGTGATCGCCTTGCGGAAGCCGATGAGTTGACTGCTTCGGTCAGATCACGGGGACAGGCCAGCGGAGCAAGGTGCCGTCGCCCCCGCCGGAGAATAGCGACCGGCCGTCTGGGGAAAACGCGATCGACCGAACCGGATGCGCGTGCCCGGTGTACGACACCAGTTCTTCCCCGTCTTCGGTACTCCACACTCGCACCGTTCGGTCCGCTCCGCCACTCGCAAGTAATCGACCGTCTCCCGTGAAGGTAACACAGAGGACATTGCCCGAATGTCCGGTGTACTTCACGAACGTGCCCGTCGGGTGGCGAACGGCCAGTGTGTCGCCCGCGACCGCCACGCGCTTCCCACCGAACGCCAGCGCCGAGATCGGCCCGGCCCCGGTTGGCAGTGTCCCCTTGGTCTTGCCGGATCGGAGATCCCACTGCCGCACAGTGCCATCCGCCCCAGCCGATAGCAGCGACTCGGGTGCCACGAACCACAGGGCGGTTACCGATCCGGCGTGCCCCTTCAGGCAGAAGGTTTTCGGGCCACTCGGGTCGGCAATCCACAACCACACCATGCTATCATCGGCCCCCGCGGCGATGGCCTTACTGTCCTGAGAGATGGCGACACATCGCACGTTCGCGGCGGGACCGCGGAGCCGTCGTTGCTCCGCGCCCGTGGCCAGATCCCAGAGTTGCACGCCCATTTCCGAGGTTGTCAGGCGGGTCGCGCAGGTCGCGAAGCGTTTCCCGTTCGGCGACAGAACCATGCCATCGACCGCGCCAAAGTCCCCCAGGAATGTCTTGATCTCCTGCAATTTCTGAGGCTGCCACAGCCGCACGCGGCTATCTTCCCCGGCAGTTACGAGCGTCTGCCCTTCGTCAGTGAAGGCCAGTCCACGGATAGCACCTTCGTGCGCTTTCACCTGGGCCAGTGGCATGAGCGGTTGTGGGTCGGCCATCACGGGTGGTGCCGACGAAACCGGACCACCCTCGCCACGCAAGATGCGATCGAGAACGATCACCACCTCGCTCGCGTGCTGGTAGCGGTCATCGGGATCGCAGGCGAGCATCTTCCGGATGACCGAATCGAGCAGCGGCGGCACATCCTTCCGCTTGGCCATTGCGGAGGGCGGCGGCTCCGTGAGCGCCTTGCGTAGTTTCTCGACGAGCGTCTTGCCCGGATAGGGAACCTCGCCGGTGAGCAGGAAGTAGAGCGAGCCGCCGAGGCTGAAAATGTCACTACGGCCATCGGCCTGTCGCGAATCCTCGGCCTGTTCGGGTGAAACATAGTCGGGCGTGCCGAGGAACATGCCCTCTTTGGTCAGGCCATCCTCGGAGTCGACTCCCTCCGGACTGATGACCCGGGCGAGGCCCATATCCAGAATCTTGATCTTGGGTGGTTTGCCGGCCTTGAGCCCCTCGGCTCCGATCGGGCCGGGGGAAACCATCAGGTTCGAGGGCTTGATGTCGCGGTGAACGAGTCCTTGTTCATGGGCGTGCTGAAGACCATCGGCCGCCTGCCGGATGTAGTAAACCGCGTCGGTCACCGGGAGCGGGCCGGAGGTTCGCACCAGCCGAAGCAAGTCGATACCCGGAACGTACTCCATCGCCAGGTACGGAAACTCGCCGACCAGATCGGTGTGGTACACCATGACGATGTTCGGGTGGTTGAGCAGTGCCGACGCCTTGACCTCGGCCATGAACCGCTCACGAACACCAGTGCGTTCAAGTTTCGCGGGAATGATGGCCTTGAGTGCGACGATGCGGTTCATCGCAACCTGGCGTGCCTTGTAGATCACCCCCATCCCGCCGCGATTCAACTCCTCCATGATCTCGAAACCGGCGACGACCTTTCCGGGTTCCGCGGAAACGGACTCGGCAGCCGATCTCGCCTCATCTTCGGGAGACTGGATATACGTACCCGATCCACCCCGTGGCCGCTCAACGACCGGTGGCGCGGCGGGTGGTTGGAGTTTCTTCCCGGCTCCCCCCCCGAAGATCGACAACGGATCGAATGGTGTCGGTGTTGGCAACGAACAGACCGGGCAAATCGAACGAACGTCGGCCGGAATAGGCGCACCCTGGGGGTGCTCCCAGCTTTTCCCGCACGAACATGTCAGTCGAACGGTTGTCATTTGCGTATGAAACCGGCTGGCCTGATGGGCTTCGAGATTTCGCCTACCTTATTGCACCATCGCGACGCATCCAGGACAAGATCACAACTGACCGCGCACGCTGCTTTCAGTTCGAGGAAGCGGGGCACCACGTCCCCTGATCGTCATAATGCGAACAGTTTCCGGCCTTCTGTGGCACCAGTTGGGGATTCTGGCATTGCTCCAACCGCCCCGAGACCATCAGTCGGGGTCATTTTTTCCGCCAGACTTGCTCATCCGTCAGACCGAGTTCCTGCATCGCAGGCTGAATCTCGGCGAAAAATCGTTTCGCGTCCACGGGGTAGCCCGCAGTTGGTTGTATTCCGGGAACGTGCGTGGCCCAGAATCGATTGAATTGTCTCATGCAGATCTCGCGGAGATACTTGCAGAGCATTGATGCCATGGCCACCGCTACGCTGTCGCCATCGGCACGCGGGCGGAACGTGACTGTCACCGGTCGGTTCAGCAACTCCACGCGATATCGGCTTTCCAGGGCCGATTCCAGTTCCGCGATCACCCAGCCCTCCGGAAAGGCTTCCTGAATCATCCCCGCGTAGAAGTTTCGCCCGCCCTGCTTGTCGCAGGTCACGATCATCGGTTCTTCGTCTCTGGGCAACTCCGCTAGCAACTCACCGAGAAGATCCACAAACCCCCGACTGAGGATTGTGGCTTTCGATCCGCTCTCGTCGCAAATCCGGTTAAATCGCGGAGTGGGGGAAATCGCTGACAAAAACGGCCCGAACGCCGCGTTAAGCCCCGTCCACTTCTCACCCAGGTTGCGGCGAGCCGTGAACACGGCATCGAAGTCGTGGGTCGCCGGAATCACGTCGTTGGCATCGAACCACGCTTCTTGATCGAGTTCGCTGCGGACCCAGGGGAGCGTGATCCCCGGCAAGATCGAGCCGAAGGTTTCCATCAGTAACGGAATGGCCATGAGCACTGAGAATTCCAGATCCTCAAGCCCGCCTCGCGTGTAAACCTTCTTGGAGTCATCGATGACCATCCGCCACGATTCGCTCTTGTCGCCGCATCGCCGCACCACCGGTCGCAGTGTCTTCCAGCCCGCAAGATCGGTTTCTGGCAGCATCACCGAGACGGCGGATTGCACCAGTGGCCCGAGGTTCGGCCCGTATCCCGCTTCGTCGATTCCAATCACCCAAGGCATCGCGTTGCTCCCACCGAAGGACTCATGTCCCTCGCTCGCCCAAAACCACATTGCCCGCTATCGTAACCTTCGCACCCCGTGGCCGAGGAACCCGACATGCTCGCCGACAACCTCTTCCTCAAGATCATCGACAAGTCGATCCCCGCCAAGATCGCTTTCGAGGATGACCAGTGCCTCGCATTCCACGACATTCGCCCCCAGGCGCCAACGCATGTGCTCATCATTCCCAAGAAAGTGATCCGCACTCTCGACGATATTACCGAGGCGGACCAGAACTTGCTCGGGCACCTCACCCTTGTCGCGGTCAAACTCGCGAAGCAACTCGGTCTAGAGAAAGGATATCGTCTCGTCGTGAATTGCAATGAGCACGGCGGACAAACAGTGCCGCATTTGCACGTTCACCTACTCGGCGGCCGCGAATTGGCCTGGCCCCCTGGATAATCATGGACACGCGAACGGTACTCTCTGAACGACTTGCCGAGGTTCGTGAACGGATCGTGGCGGCGTGTAACAAGGCTGGCCGCGATCCCGGGACGGTCACACTAATTGCGGTGACCAAAACCGTATCGCCGGAAGTCGCGGCACTCGTAACCGAACTTGGCGTCAGCGATCTGGGCGAGAGTCGCCCGCAAGAGTTGTGGAAGAAAGCCGCCGCGATACCGTCCGCACGCTGGCACCTCATCGGGCATCTCCAACGCAACAAGATCGATCGCACGATCCCGCTCATCACGTTAATGCACTCCGTCGATTCGGAACGGATGCTGGAAGCGCTCGCGGCTTTCGGCAGCAAGCAAGGGAAACCCGTGCCCGTGCTTCTGGAAGTGAATTGCAGTCGAGAAGCCGCCAAGGGCGGCTTCTCGACTGAGGCCATGCCCGCGATCGCGGACATGGCGATGTCACTTGGTGGCATCTCGGTTCGCGGGCTGATGACGATGGCGGCATACTCTGACAACCCCGAGGATGCCAGGCCGACGTTCGCTGAACTTCGTCGATTGCGGGACCAACTGCGAAGCCGCACAGGGCTTGAGTTGCCCGAACTATCGATGGGAATGAGCGGCGATTTCGAGGTCGCCATTGAGGAGGGGGCAACACACGTGCGGATCGGAACGACACTATTCGAGGGTCTGGGTGAGTAGATCGTTCACGGTTTGCCCACTCGTTCCAACACCTTCACCACACCTTCCGCTTCCTGAGTGCGAGCCAGGGTCATCGCGGTGTTCCCGGACGTGTCGGTTGCTCGTGGATCGGCTCCCGCATTCAAGAGATATTCGACCATCTCCGTCTTTCCGGCCAGAGCCGCGAACATGAGCGCTGTCTGCCCGCTCGCGTTTGCGGCATTCACATCGGCCCTCGCGGCAACCAACTTCTTCGCGATACCGATGTGCCCCTTGAACGCGGCCGCAGTCAGGGCGGTGAGGCCCATCTTGTTCCGGGTATCGACCTCAACTTGCGGTTGAGCCAGGATCAACTCGACAGCCTTTTCCTGCCCGTTGTAAGCGGCGACGGTCAGCAGCGTATCCCCGCGCGCATTCGGTTCGTTAACCGGTTGCCGGGCCGCGAAATATGCCGCGAGCGTTTCCACATCCCCTTCTCGTGCTGCCTGGAATGCAATCGTCGATAGTTTTGCCGCCACGTCGGGCGTGACGACGACAGGCGTAATTTTTGGCCTGGTTCAAAAAGGCCCGATTCTGGGTAACAGGCGCGTAGGGGGACGTGGCCGCGGGGATGGCGGCAGGCACACGGCATCCTCGCGTGTGTGGTTAGTTGCGTTGGAAGCGTTGGTAGCCCAACAGTTCCACCCAGTGCGGATGGGAAGAACGCGTCAGCAACTCCGCCGGACTCTTACCCACGCGTTCCGGGTGCTCGCTGCGACCGAACCGTCGATGGTTCAGAAAGAACCGCAGCAGATCCAGGTACGCACCACCCAGATGTCGCCGCAGGAAGAAGTACCCACGCAGCCGACTGTTCAGGTTCTCGATCACCGAACTGGCGCGGACCGTCCCCGACGCCACTTCCGCCACCGCTTCCTGCAAGCCCCAATGGCGGTCCCCCAAGCGGCGGTGCAACTCCGCATCCCGCTGCCACGTCGCGGGACAACGCTCGTCCGACGCTGACACCGCCAACAGTTCACGCACCACCGCCGGCGACACCTCATACTCCTTCGCCACGGCGTCCAGTTGCTCATCGAGGGCGGCGGCGAAGGCGAGCAGATCATCGCGTCGGTTGCGCAGGGCACGAACCACCGGGCCGATCCGGTGCGGGCAACGGGACTCCCGCGCCTCCAACTCCGCGACCACGAAATCGAACAGTTGGCTGCGGGTCGGGTGGTCGGGGCCGGCAACGGCGAAGATGTCGTCACGCAGCCAGCCGATGAGTACGGATACGTCGTCGGCAAGCGTGATCGCCCGGCCCTGTTCCCGACGCAGCAACGCGAGTCGTTTGGATTGCGTATGGCCGCGACGCTTCCGCTTGGCCCGTGCCATTCGTCGTTGTTGCTGGTCGCAGGCTTCGACGACGCCATAGGCCCGATTGTCCAGGAACCGGACCAACTGGCTCAGATCCCGGAGGGCATGAAAGATGTCGCCACGACAAGGCGTGTTTGGCCAGGCGAGAGCCTGACCGGCCCGCAGCCCCGAACCGGCGTCCGCGATGGTCGCGTCGGGTCGAAGACCTTGATCTTGCAGCTCCAACAGCCGGATCCCCCAGGTGTCCGCGTCGCGGTGCTCTTCGAGACTGAGCAGGTAGCAGAACGTGGACGCCACATCGACGCCGACGAGCACCGGACGTCGGGCCTGGAAGATCTCGTCGTGCGCGCCGATGCGAACCGGGGACAGGTCGCAGCGGGCGTTGAGTTGCCGTGCGCGAGCGACGGCGGAGTGGACGATGTTGTGCACGTTGCCGAGGGACAGGTCGTGGTCGAAGAAGTCATGGAACAGTTCGCGGACGCCCCGCAGAGGACAATGCCCGATCAGGACCAGACCGAGTGTGAACTGCCGGATCCAACGCCTGGTGACGGGGAGGTAGAACAGGACCGTATCGTCGTGGGGTGGTGGCTCGAAGGCGTTGTTCAGGGCGTGTTGTGCAATGTCTTGTTGTCGGTAGACGAACTTGCGGCTGACCTGGGTTTGTTCGGCCAGATCGGAGATCGGGACGGTTTTGGCGAGAGCCTGGACGGCGAGTTGTTGGCGTAACTCGGGGCCGAGCGCGTGGGCCGGTGACGAACGGGGCACTCGGGAGTGGGCCGCGGGCCGCGGTCGGGTAGAAATACACATGCCTGTTTCCTTGGAGGTCCTGGAGGCTTCGCAACCACCAGTCTCGGGGAAACAGGCATTTCCGTGAACTACTCAGCCAAAACTGTTACCCACTTCTGAGCCAGGCCGAAAAATCAGGCGAGTTACCGGATTGTACCAACTTGTCGCCCCTGTTCGGCGTCATATCATCTGCCTGCGTCCAACTCGGCGTTCCGGCCTGCGTGCAACCCCGGTTTCTTAACTATGGCGACGCCCGCGATCGACGTCCAAAACCTGACGAAACGCTACGGCCCCGTGCTGGCCGTGGATAACATCTCGTTCCAGGTGCAACCCGGCGAACTCGTCGGATTCCTCGGGCCAAACGGTGCCGGGAAGTCCACTTCCATGCGAATCCTCACGACCTGGCAACCGGCGAGCAGCGGCTATGCTCGCCTCGCCGGGTTCGACGTGATGTATGAGTCGATGGAAGTTCGCCAGCGAATCGGGTACCTGCCCGAGAACGTCCCCGTGTATCCCGAAATGCGGGTTCGCGAATACCTGACGTATCGCGCCAAACTCAAGGGCGTCGATCGCCGCGGCCGCACCGCTCGCATCGACTATTGCCTTGAGAAATGCCGTATCAAGGAAGTGCAGAATCGCCTGCTCGCGACCCTCTCGAAGGGTTACCGACAGCGGGTCGGGCTGGCCGACGCGATGCTCGCTTCGCCGCCGATTCTGATTCTCGATGAACCGACCAGCGGCCTCGACCCCGTGCAGATCAACGAGACGCTCGGCACGATCAAGGAACTCGGCGGCCAGCACACGGTTCTGCTCTCGACCCACATCCTCAGCGAAGTCGAGAAGGTGTGCGAGCGGGTCATCATCATCAACAAGGGCCAGATCAAGTTCGACGACACCGTGAAGTCGATCTCGTCGCGAGAACCGACGCTCGTCGTCGAGGTTCGCGGACCCGCCGAGGCCGCGACCCGGTTCTTCCAGGATCAACCGGACCTGTCCTCTGTCGTGGCGAAATCGACCGACGGCGACTTCACCACATTCGAACTCAAGACGCGGGATCAGCACAAGGATCTGCGGGAAGAAGTGGCCAAGCGGGTGCTGGGGCGTGGCTGGGGTGTCCGCCGGCTTGAACTGCGGCGGGTCAGCCTCGACGATCTGTTCGACGCCGTCGTGAAGCAACCGTCAACCACGGCTCCGATGCCGACGGCGCCTGCATCCGAACCAATCTCAACACCGGTGGCGTAACAAAATATAGCCGTTTAGCCGCGATCCGAAGGGAAGCACTCACGCTCCTCTTCGGGTCGCGGCTAAACGAAGTCGGTCCAGGATCACGCAACCATGAACACAACGCCCCCTGAAACGAGTACGTCGGGTTCGCCGCCGACCTTCGCGCCCATTCCGCTTGGCGTGCATTCGGGTTCGCCGGTCGAAACTGCGCCGTCCGCAATGCTCGCCGATGGCCCGACCTTCGCCCGCCTGATCGGGTTCGTCGGCCTCGTGCTTGTCGTCCTCGGGATGGCGGCCGTGATCTCGACTCGGGCGCTCGGGCCACGCATGATCCCCGAAGGCTGGGGGTTCATGTCCACCGTCGTCGGGCTGGCGCTGATGCTGTACCACGCCATCACCGATGGCGAGCAGGAAATTCGTCGCATGTACGGCGCGTTCGGTCTGGTCTGGATCATCGTCAGCGTTGGGGCTTCGTTCATCCCTGGACCAATGGGCGACGGCACCGCCGAGAAAGCGGTGGGCTTCTACCTACTACCGTGGGGCATCGCGACGGGAATCATCGGGCTGCTGTTCACGGTTCCGTTTTGTCGGCACGAAACGGAAGAAGTGTATCGGAACTCGGCGCTCACGATGCTTCTGTCGTTCGGCAGCTTGCTGTCGATCGGTTCCCTCGTGGCAGGCGTCGTCAAACCTGACTTCCTCACTGGCCCCGGGCTGACACTGGCTCTGCTGGGTCTGGCGTTCCTATGTGCCTATCTCGGGCAAGTCGATGTCTCGGAAGGAATCGGCTACACGGTCGCCTTCTCACTCGGGGCGTTCGGCGCGGGGGTGGTTCTGTACGCGATTGGTCGAGCCGCGTTCCCGACGCTTCTGTTCGAGGGACCAGCCGCACTCCGGCTCCCGAACGGCTCGCTCGATGTCTGGAAGACCATGTTCCGCATCCTCGGTGGACTCGCGTTCGCGGTGCCCGCCATGATCGCATTCGCGACGCGCTCGCCCTTGTGGCTCAAGGCCGTGACCGGTGCGATCGGACTGGTTGGCGGCGTGGTGGTTCTCGCCTCGCTGTTCGCGAACCCCATCCACACGGCACCGCGACCATTCCTGGTTCCCAACGGCCTGATCCTCATGGCGGTCGGGTTGCTGTACCTGACTGTATCGCTGGGCGTTTGCTCCGATGACCAGTTCGTGACACTGACCCGCCGGGAGTTGTCGGCCTACTTCCTGTCGCCGATCGGCTACCTCGTGCTGGGCGCGATGGCCTTCGTTCAGTGGATCTTGTACGAGATCTTCATCTCGTCGCTCTCAAGTGCGGGAGCACAGGAACGAGCGCTGCAAGAACCGATCATGGCCGGGTACTTCAACCTGCTCCCCGCGATCGTGCTGCTTCAGATTGTCCCCGCGCTGACCATGCGACTGGTCGCCGAGGAACGCCGAACCGGCACGCTGGAAATGCTGCTCACCTCCCCGGTGAACGAGTGGCCCGTGGTGCTGAGCAAGTTCATCTCGACGTGGCTGTTCTTCATGATCTGCTGGATGCCGTCGGTGCTGTATTTGATCGCCCTGCGTCTGGAAGTGCCGGTGCCGTTCGACTACCGACCATTGATTAGCTTCTACATCTGTATTGCCGCACAGGGTCTGGCCTTCGTCGGGATGGGGTTGTTCTTCTCGACGCTCACGAAAAACGAGATTGTGGCCGCGGCGCTCACGCAGGTTGGCATGATGCTGTTCTTGCTGTGCTATTTCTTCCGCGAGAACCTCATGGCGTCGTGGTTGCCGGCTTCCGTGCGATCGGGGCTGGGCCGCTTCTCGTTCTACCACATGTGGCAAGAATCGCTGGCGGGCCGGTTGCCGCTGCGAGATACGTTCCTGTTTGCATCGTTCGGGGTGTTCTGGCTGTTCCTGTCCGTGAAGGTGCTGGAAACCCGCAAGTGGAACTGATGTGGTTTGGTTTAGCCGCGACCCGCAAGGGGAGCGGAAGCTGTAACGCGACATTATCACCGGATACGTGCAGACGAGCCGCAACATGGAACCGACCCAGCCCACACTGAACGTTCCCGCCCCACCCGCGATCGGCGAACCGCTCGTCGAGTTCATCCGCTCGCAGCGGCAGAACGCCGCGATCGCGCTCGGCGTGCTCGCCGTGATCTTCCTCGCGGTCGGCGTGTTTCTCGCGCTCAAGAGCACTCGCGTTCCATCGACACCCACGCCCGACAAGGCGCTCAACGAGAAGGCTGACCCGGAGAAGCCGTTCGAGATGCCCAAGGTTCCGGGTGAAACCGAGAACCTGAAGCGCGGGGACTACAACGTCGGCTGGTTCTCGTGTCTGCTCGCGTTCATCGTCACATCGATCGGCGCATTGTGGCTCATGGCGAGCGTGCCGCTTCCGGGTGAAGCCCAGCAGCGGAACGAGGCCCGGGTGCTTCTTCTCGGAGTTGGGTCGGCGCTGGGCGTGGTCGTGATGCTCGCGGGGCTGGCACTCTTCTACCGCTGGAATGAGAGCCTCACGAAGTGGCTCGACACCAAGGAGATGTCCGAACTCCAGTGGGTTCTGATTCCCGTGATGATGATCGTGTTCGGGATCGGGATGGTGTTCGCGGCCATTCAGCCAGCACGAGCGGAGGAACGGAACGACCCGACGATTCGCCGGGCGGTCTATGGCGCGAACTTCGGAATCACGGTCCTGCTGTTGCTGGTCGCGCTGATCGTTGTGAACGTGCTCATCGCGGTGAAGGTGCCGAACAAACTCGACACGACCCAGACCGGCTTCTACGAACTGTCGGATCGCACGAACCAGCTCCTCGCCGGGTTGAAGGAACCGGTCACGGCCTACGTCATCCTTCCCGAAGCATCGGACCGGGACCTCAGCGACATCCGCCAGTTGATGCTCATGTATCAGGACAACAGCGGCGGGAAGGTGAAGCTCAAGTTTCTCGATCCGATGGCGAACCGCAGCGAATTGCGAACCCTTCGGGCGAAGTATCCGCAGCTTGATCTGGTGATGGAGCAACGGAACGTGTCCGGGGCGGTGCTCCTGACCGTTGGCGAAGACGAGAAGCGGCACGCGGTGATCCCCGATACCGAGTTCACGACCGCGGTGGATCGCAAGCCCGTGTTCCAGGGTGAAGCCCGGATGTTCCGCGAACTCGCGGTGCTGGCCGACACCGACACGAAGCCGATCGTGTACTTCACGCAGTCGAATGGCGAGATGAGCATCGACCCCGCGGCCGAGGCTCCCGACGACCGGAAGCTGAGCCGACTCCGGGCTTACCTGGAGAAGAACTACCTCGAAGTGCGACCGCTCGCGTTCCCGCTGGAGAACCCGTCGGTTCCGGCCGATGCCGCAGTCGTGGTCGTCGCCGAACCGCGAGTTCCGTTCTCGCCCGCCGCTGCTGCCGCGATCAAGAAGTACATGGACGACCCCGCGAAGAAGGGCCGCCTGCTGGTGCTGGCCGGAATCGTGCCTGGTCCGAACAATCAGGGCGTGATGAAGACCGGGCTGGAGGATGTGCTCGGCGAGATGGGCGTTCGGCTCGGGCAGCGATTCGTCTACACGTTCCCGATCGAGCAACGAAGCCACCCGCTGCAAACACTCGCCGCGTTCAGCAACGTGGCGATCCAGAGCCGGCAGGAAGTGGCGATGGCAATTGCCAAGGCGACACCAACCCTGTCGATGTTTCTCCCCCGCGAAGTAGCCCCGCAGCCAAGCCTGGCGAGTGGCTTTCAAGCGATTCCGCTGCTCGCTTCGGTTGGAGTGACCTGGGTTGAGGATGATCGCATCCCCGAGGCACAGTTGCAGGCCGCGGTTCAAGGAATTGCCCGGAACGAGAATCTCGCGGAAGCCCGGGATCTGAGCAAGCGTAACCGGCCGCTGGCCGTGCTGGTTTCGCAAGCAGGCGCGCCGGGACGACCGGGAACCCCGCCCGCGCAGGGAGCGCCCGTCGCGGCCGTGTATGGAAACGCGCTCTTCGTTTCTGACGAGATGGGCAAAAGTGGATCACCCGATTCGGCTCCAATCTCCTTCGACCTGATCGGTGTGACAATTGACTGGCTCCGTGGCCGACCGTCCATTGCAGCCAGTGGCATCGAAGCCAAGAAGTACGTCGAATACCAGTTCCCGCAGCCGTCGACCGTGGATCTCACGCGGCTCGAATATCTCCCCCTCGCGCTGGCGTTCCTGGTCGTCGCTGGACTTGGAGTTGGGGTTTGGTTCGTCCGCAGACGGTAACGGTCAGGCTCTCTCGTGATTGATGGGTGAGAGCGGAAGACCCCTCACCCGCGACTCGAAGACTCGTCGCGACCTCTCCCCGCAAAGCCGGGGCGAGGTAGGTGTGATTGGTTTTCTCCGTAGGCAATACGGTGGGTGAAGCAGTCGAGAACTGCAATCACCCCCACCTCGCCCCGGCTTTGCGGGGAGAGGTCGCTGCGAGTCTTCGAGCAGCGGGTGAGGGGCAACCACCTTTCCCTGGAATTTCCATGCGGGCCCAACCGGTTACTCCCTGACCATCACGGCCATTCGCTGTAACATCGACATCAGTGCGACCGACAACCAGGATCACCACACATGAACTTCCGACTCACTGCGGTCCTGTTCAGTTCGATATTCGTGCTTGGCCTCGTGCTCCTCATCATGTCGCTGACCGGAGGCACCAAGCCCTCGACCGATGCGATCACCGAGGAACTCGCGGTCTCGAAGCCCGACCAGATCGACACCATCGAGTTCGAACGAGAGGGCGGCTTGAAGCTGAAACTCGTTCGCGATTCAGCCCACAAAGATCAATGGCAGATTGTTGAGCCGTTCAAGGCCAAGGCCGACACGGTTGCCGTTTCCGAAGTGGTTGGAGCGCTGTTGAAAGCCAAGCCCACCACGTACGGCGGATCAATGCCCAACATGGCAACCGCCGGGCTTCAACCTGCGGGTTTGAAAGTGACGCTGCGGCACGGCGAGAAGTCCTCGACGATCAACCTCGGGAACGTGACGCCGGGCGGAAAAGGTGTCGTGTTCGTGACCACATCGGCCCGGCCGAAGCGGCCGATGGCGATTCCGCGAACGTCGCTCGAATCGATCCTGCGTGAACCCAACAAGGACGGAGCCGCCGCCGATCTGGCGAAATGGACGGGCGACTTCCGGTCGAAGGCCGTGTTTGATGTCGACCCTCGCGGCGCGGGCGATGATGTGATTGGCATCACGCTGAAGACCAAGAATGGCACCAAGACGCTCTCGCTCGTGCAGTCGCCGCGTGGCTGGAAGTTCGCCGATCCGACGGGCTGGGGCGATGCTGATCCCGCTGGCGATACGGCCGCCAGCCCGGGCACGTTCACCGGAGTCCGCCCGCTGCTCGGAGCGCTCACCAGCCTTCAGGCCATCTCGGCAGGCGACTTCATCGAGAACCCCACGCCACAAGATCTGGAGAAGTACGGGCTGAACCCGAGCAACCCCGATCGCGTCGAGGTGCGGATCACGAACAAGAACAAGGTCGAGACAGTCGCGTTCATCGGGAAGAAGGACGCGGCCGCGCCACCACCAAAGGACCCGCACGGCGCGATGCCACAAACCGGGAAGTGGTGGGTGCAGGTTCAGGGCCAACCGGGCGTCATCCGGGCGAATGCAGGCGACCTCAGCGGACTCGTGAGCGTGATCGAAAACCCCGATCCGCTCCGCGATCGCAACCTGCTGTCGGTCGAGAAGACCCGCATCGACGGACTCGACCTCGCGAATGGTGCGGTGAAACTTCGCAAGATCGGCGGCCCACTCGCACCGTGGAAACTGTACGGCAACCCGGCTGCGGGCGACCCACAAGTCGCCACGCTCGTCGATGTCGAACGAATCCTTAACGGCCTCACGGAACGGCGGACGGTCAAGTCCTTCCCCGCTCCGAACGAGGCGAACTTCGGCCCCGGCGCCGTGACCGTGAAGGTCTGGACCGATGGCTTTGAAGCCAACCCCGACGCAAAGGCGGAACCGAAGGAGAAGGGGAAGCCGATCACGCTCGTCTTCGGGAAAGTGGAAGGCGACCTCGTGAACGTCAAGCGACTGCTCCCCGACGGAGCGACCGATTTCTTCTTGCTCCCGACGATGATCAAACTCGGCTCCAGCCCCGATCCGGTGGACATCCTGCAAGCCGCGAACAAGCCGCGTCTCGATTTCCTCGACAAGGATCTCAAGGGGTTCTCCAGCACGAACGTGGACAAGTTGACTGTGCAGGGCGTCGTGAACTTCGACCTCCTCCGCGACGACACGGCGAATCCCTCAGCGGGTGGGCCGGTGTTCCGGTTCGCGGCTGACGCTCGCGGGCCAGCCGGTCAGGTCTACAAGAAGGGCGAGCAGGCCGACTCGCAAGCGGTGCAGGGCTTGCTCGATATCCTCGCAACCACGCCGAGCGTGAACCGGTTCGTGGACGAGGCCCCGACGCCGGAGAAGCTGGTCGAGTACGGGCTCGGGACCGCGACAAAATTGCGAGTGATCGTCGGGCTGAAGGGAACCGCACCCGACGACAAGGAACGGGTGTACGAGTTCGGCAAGGAAACCGCCGACCCGAACTTCGTGTATGCCCAGGTGGGTGGCAAGAAGGCAGTCTTCACGCTGCCCAAGTTCATCTACGACAAGTTCCCCAATGCCGACCTGCGGAACAAGATCGTCTTCCAAGTGAACCCGGCGGAAGTGTCGCGAATCGAGATCGTGGGCTGGGGCCACGTGTTCGGCAAACCGGGAACGCTCACTCTGGAGAAGAACAAGGAAGGAATCTGGGTCGCGACCAAGGCTCCGACCACGGGGTATGTCGCGGACCCGAACCGGGTGGCGGCGTTCCTGAAGATGCTCGAATCGCTTCAGGTGCGGTCGTTCACGGGCGACAACACGATGGAACCGAAGCACAAGCTCGGCGACGACAAGGAGCTATTTGTCGTCACCTTGGCGAACGCTGCGGGCGGGCACCATCTCCACTTGCGACTCGGAGGCCCTGCCGACGCCAACGGAACGACGCTCTACGCGTTCACCAACCGCGTCCCGGATGGCAAGCCGATCGTGACCGTGGATGCCGCGCCGTTCAAGCCTTACAAGGAAGGCCCGGCCGCGTTTGCCAAGTGATCCTGACCGTGGAGTGATATGCCACGCGAGATTGTCCACGTCGGGCGGAAGATCCGCGTCGCCGTGGACACCACAACAACCCCTGATGGGCAGACGATTCGCCGCGACGTGGTGCTTCACCCCGGCGCGGTCGTGATCCTGCCCATCCTCGATGCCGATCACGTCGTCCTGCTCCGCAACCACCGCTTCGCCATCGACGAAACACTCTGGGAAGTGCCGGCGGGGACCGTCGAACCGGATGAGCCGTTGCAACTCTGTGCGGAGCGCGAACTCGCGGAGGAAACGGGCTACGTTGCCGCGAAGTGGCGGAGCCTCGGCTACCTCTACGCTTCACCCGGCGTGATGAACGAGAAGTTGCACCTGTTCATCGCGGAAGACCTGACCCCCGGCCCGCCACGCCCCGAAGCCGACGAGGACTTGCAGGCCGTCACCGTGCGGTTCGACGAAGCCATCAAGATGTGCCTGAGCGGTGAGATCAAGGACGCGAAGACGATCACGTCGCTGTTGCTGTGGGAACGAATGCAACGGGTTCCTGTTTAGCGGCGGACCCAGCGGGTCCACCGGTTGCCCCGGTGGGGCAACTGCTAAACCAATTCCCTGCTTTATTGCGGCAGCGCGTTGGGTGCCTGGAACGTCTCGGGCGGTTCGGCTTTCGATACTACCACGATGCCGCCTTCGGTGATCGTGAACCCTCGCTTGCGGTCGAACTCGGTGTCGTAGCCCAGGACGGTATACGGCGGCAACTTCACTTCCTTGTCGATGATCGCTCGGCGAATGCGACAGTAGCGGCCGACATCCACCTCGTCGAACAGAATCGAATCCTCCACCACGGCGTAACTGTTCACGCGAACGCCCGGGGAGAGGATGCTCCTGCGAACCTGGCCGCCCGAGACGATACTCCCGGTGCAGACGATGCTGTCGTGGGCTTCGCCTCGCCGAGCTTGCCCCGGGGGGCCATCGCCGCTGAACAGGAACTTCGGTGGCGGGTTCTGTGGCTGAAACGTGCGGATCGGCCAGGTTTCGTCGTACAGGTTCAGAACCGGGTCGATGGCGATCAGATCCATGTTCGCCTGGTAGTAGGCATCGAGCGTGCCCACGTCTCGCCAGTACGGCACGGCCTTGCGGTTCTCATCGCGGAAGCGGTAAGCGTAGACCTTCTGTCCTGCTTCGATCATCTTGGGAATGATGTTCTTGCCGAAGTCGTGGTCGCTGTCGGGGTCGGCCGCGTCCTGGCAAAGCAGCTCGAACATGAGCCGGGTACTGAAGACGTAGATGCCCATCGACCCGAGCGCGTGCCCGGGAACACCCGGCATCGGGCCAGCGGTCTTCGGCTTCTCCAGGAACGAAACAACGCGATCATCCTCGCCAGCATGCATGATCCCAAAGTGCTTTACCTCGTCGAGAGGCACGGGAATGCAACCGATAGTCACGTCCGCACCGCGCTGGCGGTGGGTCTGGATCATGTGACCGTAGTCCATCTTGTAGATGTGATCCCCGGCGAGGATCAGCGTCTGTTCGGCGATTTCCCGCTCGATCGAGTAGATGTTCTGGTAGACGGCGTCGGCGGTCCCCTTGTACCACGTCTCGTCGATGCGCTGCTGCGGCGGAAGCACTTCGACCGACTCACCGAGTTCGGTGCTGAGGAAATTCCACCCGGCACGAATGTGCCGATCCAGACTTCGCGACTTGAACTGCGTGACAACCAGTATTTGCCGTAAGCCGCTGTTGATGCAGTTGGAGAGGGTAAAGTCGATGATCCGATAGAGCCCCCCGAAAGGGACTGCGGGTTTGGCGCGGTCGCGCGTGAGCGGCTCCAGGCGAGTTCCGCGACCACCCGCCAGAATCAGAGTCAGAACTTTCCGCATATCCACCCCCGAACCAATCACGAATCCGCGACCTCGGAATACACTCGGGAAAACTGATCGACCATCCGTGCGACCGGAAACCGCTCGGTTGCTCTCCGCTGGCCCGCCTTGCCCATCCACTCGGCGAGCGCGGGATCGTCGATGAGCAATCGTCCCTTGGCCGCAAGCATGGCCTTGTCGCCGACGGGAACGAGAAACCCCGTCACACCGTCGTCGATGATCTCGGTGAGGTCCGGAGTCGCCCACGCGACGATCGGCTTGCCCGCGGCCATCGCCTCGAGCACTTCCTCGGTTCCGCCGTGCGGAGAAGTCACCCAAACCGCTGTGGCGAGTTGAACGGCTGTTGCGCGATCGACGATATTCTCATCGGGGAACTTGATGCGGAAATCGTCGAACGCGAGCGACTGCCCGAACTGCTCCAATACGGGTCGCCCGTGCCCGGCACCATAGACGACAAGATGAAGGTCGTTCGCCTCGTAGCGGAGCATATCGAACGCGACGATCGCATCCTTCGGCCCCGATCCGTGCTCCAGTTGGCCATTCGTGACAATGAATCGCGAGTTCGGAGGAAGTTGTAGCTCCGCCAGCACAGCGCTGGGGTCTGATACCGGGGCGAGTTGGGAGGCGGCGGGGCAGATACGGGTGAGCCGTTCCGCGTGGACGCCAAGCCGCCGATATCGCTCGCCATCGGCCCAGGTATTGGGGACGACCCGATCGGCCCGACGGATCAATCGCGACGCGAACCAGCCCCCGAGTCCCCCGGTCGGCGAGGCCGCTCCCGATACGACAAGGCGGGGAACATTTCCCCCTTCACCCTGCGCATCCACAACCAGTCGAGCGGCACGAGCTGCTTCCGGGCCAAAGATGTGCAACACAACGGGCACGGTTCCATGCACGGCGCGCCGGAGGCGGCGAAGCCCCTTCAGATCGAGCGAATGCCGAATGGGCACGGGATGGACCCGAATTCCCGCGGCTCGCAGTTCCTTGCCGATGGGTGTATCTGGTGAGCCAAGCACCCCCACCGCGACCGAGTATCGATCGCGTGGCAACTCCAAAGCCAGCAACCGGGCCGCAAATGCTTCCGGGCAGGGAGTCAGCTCAGGAACAAGGAGAAACACATTAATCATCGAGGTGCCCGTCTCGTTGTTCTCACTGTTCGGCTGAACTTGCACGATGAACGCGGAACTTTCGCGACGTTACTCAATGCACACCCTACGAAACTTTTCGGCTCCCCGCCATTCTTGGGGACATTCCTGGTTTTGGGAGGGCGAGGCTCCTGCCGAGCCTTTTAGCTGCGGCTCGGCAGGAGGCTCGCCCTCCCAAAACCAAATTTCTCAACGCATGGCGGATTTCACACGATCGCGCGGAGTTCGCATCCGCCATCAACATCTCTGGTCGGCAGTCCACACGCCGATGTAAGGCAAATGCCGGTATTCATCGTTGAAATCCAGTCCGTAGCCGACAACGAATTCATCGGGAATGGTAAACCCGACGAAGTCTGGCTCGAACGGAACCTCTTGCCGGCCGGTCTTCCGCAGCAACACCCCAACCTTGACCGAGGCCACCCCGCGATCGAGCAAGTGCGCCACCACGCGGGTGAGCGTCTTGCCCGAGTCGAGGATATCATCGAGCAACAGAACGTGCCGGCCGGCCAGGTCGGGAAGCAGTCCGTCGTGGATTACCAGTTTGCCCGGTGTCGTCGCATCGCCACGGTAACTGGAGGCCGAGATGAACGCGACCCGCAGTGGCAGGTCGATCCGCCGAATGAGGTCGGCCACGAACATCAGGCAACCGTTGAGGATTCCAACCACCGTGACGGGCGGCTTCCCATCATAGGCCCGGCTGATCTCGCCTGCGAGGATATCGAGTCGCTCCTGAATGCTCTCGGCGGGAATCAACACTTTCATGGGCCATCTCCACAGGGGAGTTAGTTTCGAGTTTCCAAGGGAAGTTTCAAGGTTCCCGCGAGTTTGCGTTACTCAGGCGGCGAGCCACGGGGTTCATCACCGTGGTGCTGGGAGATTTCAGATCGTGTTTCGACCTCGCAACGATTCCACCAGAAGCCGCGCCGACTGGCGTGCATCCGCGAGCGGGTCGTGTTCGGGTAACTCGTCGGGTAATCGCTTGGGCTTGTGCCAGGAGTTGAAGCCCGCACCGATCCGTAACGATGAGAGTTCATGCAGCGGAAACGGACCGGCGAAATCCCGTGGGCTGTCGGCCAGAGCCTTACCACTTCTCACGGCCGGGCGGGCGTCATCGACACACGCGGCAAGGAATCGGGCCTCGACGGGCCAGCCACAATCGGCGACCAACATGGCACCCTCGGCTTTCCAGCGAGTCCAGACGCTCCAGAACTCATGGCGCATCTCGGCGGGTGTTGCCCGCGTGATCGGCATTGCCGGGCAGTTATCCCGAACCCACGCCCGCCCGGTAGCCGATCCCGCGGCTTCGCTGACAGGGCACGATTCCCGACGAGCCTCCAGTTCCTTGCCGTCGCTGTCGATCACGACCCAGCCGACGGCAAACCCTTCGCCGTGCAACCCCACGCTCTCAACATCGAAGACCAACCACAATCGCGACATGCTCCGTTCCTCCCTTGCAAAAGGTGCGGCAAATTTTCCGGGAGGCAGAAACGACGAAATCGGGCACGGAGAGAAACCCAAGCCGGGAAGCAAGAAACATATGCGGGGTTAGTCTTCCCCGGCTCTCCGTGCCCATGCCCATGCCCGTGCCCCAGCCCGTGCCCGATTTCTTCTGTCTTTCCCGTCTCCCGAATCCATTGCCACACCTCTTGCAAATGTAGTGGAGTTCGGTTGCCAGGGGTGGGTTGATTCCGTGGTTCGGGCCGTCTAAGATACACTAGTCGATCAAATGAAAACTTGACAATCTCCCTCTTCCTCGGCTTGCCGGCCGGATGCTCTTCCATGTCGGATGGTGCCGCAAACAAAACTGACTTGCAGATGCAACTCTCGCGCTTCCGTCAAGGCGACCCAGGCGCGTTGAACGAGTTGATCCTGCTCGCGAGCCACCGTCTTCAGACGTTAACCCACCAGATGCTGCGAGATTACCCGGGCGTTCGCAGATGGTCGCAGACCGACGACGTGCTCCAGAGTGCGCTCATTCGGTTGTGCCGGGCACTGGAGCAAATCCGGCCCGCGTCGGCTCGTGAGTTCTACGCCCTGGCCACGGTCCAAATTCGTCGTGAGTTGATCGACCTGGCGAGGCACTACTCGGGGCCGGAATGCGGAGCGGCTCATCACGAAAGTTTCGATGGTGAACCCAATCAGGAACGGCAGGTCCGCGAGAAGTCGAACCTGACCCACGAGCCGGCCGCGCTCGCCGACTGGAGTGAGTTCCACACGCAGATTGCCGCGCTTCCCGAGGAGCAACGTGAGATTTTTGGGCTAATCTTTTATCAGGGGATGACCCAGGACCAAGCGGCCGAGGTTCTCGATGTTGGGTTACGGACTGTGCAGCGGCGATGGCAGGCCACGCTCCTGAGCCTGCACCGAATCCGAAGTGGCGAACTGCCGGGAACGTGAGCGGCTTCACGGGAGGTACGGCGATGTCAACCTCCGACACGATCGACGAACTCCTGATCCGCTGGCAAGAGCTACGGCAGAGCGGTCAGCCCGCGTCGGTGCGGGATTTGTGCGTCGATCACCCCTCGCTGATCGACGAACTCACCCAGCGAATCGAAGCCTTCGAGTCGATGGAAGCACTTCTGGGGCTTGGCCCAAACGCGACACGTCCCGGGTACGGCGGCTCCCCGGGTGTGCCCTGGCATCTCGCCGAGAAGCTGTTGCCGCTGGGGTACGAACTTCTCGAAGTGATCGATCAGGGCGGGATGGGTGTCGTTTACAAGGCGAAACAGGTGAAGCTCCGGCGGATCGTCGCGTTGAAGATGATCGCGGGGTTTCGCGTTGGCCCGAAGCAACTCGCCCGCTTCCGTGTGGAAGTCGAGGCGGTCGCACAGTTGCAGCACCCGCACATCGTGCAGATTTACGAGGTCGGCGAAGTCGACGGCCACTCGTACTTCTCGATGGAGTACCTGGACGGTGGAACCCTGGCGACTTATATGGCCGGCGGCCCGCTGGCTCCGAAGGTCGCCGCGGAATTGCTCGAAGTCCTCGCCCGGGCAATCCACCACGCTCACACCCGAGGGATCGTCCACCGCGATCTGAAGCCGGGGAACATCCTTCTCGGGAAGGATGAAGGATCAAGGATGAAGGATGAATCGAAGACCGGGCTTGATTCATCCTTCATCTTTCATCCTTCATCCTTCCAGGCAAAGGTGGCCGACTTCGGTTTGGCCAAGCGGCTCGGTTCGGATACCGACCACACGGCGACGGGGGAAGTTGTCGGCACGCCGAACTACATGGCACCCGAGCAGGCAGCGGGCCAAAGCAACACGAGTGGCCCTGCGTGCGATCAGTACGCCCTCGGTGCGATTCTCTACGAGGCGTTGACGGGTCGGCCGCCGTTTCAGTCGAAGACCGTGCTCGAAACGCTACGGATGGTCGTGTCGAACGAGCCGGCAACCCCGCGCCACATTCGACCCGAGATTCCTCGCGATCTCGAAGCCATCTGCATGAAATGCCTGGAGAAGAAGCCGGCACATCGCTATGTCACGGCCGAAGCACTCGCCGACGATCTTCACAGGTTCTTGACGGGGGTTCCAGTCACGGCCCGGCCCCTTTCTCGCGTGGCTCGCATCGTGAAGTGGGGGCGACGGCGACCCGTGCTCACTGCCACGTTTCTGCTGTTGCTCCTCGTGCCGGCGGCCGTGGTGGCCTGGAACCGTATCGAACGGGAGAATCACCAGGCGCGGATTGTGGCGCGAGCAGTCGAGGTCGCTCCGCAAGCCCGCGAGATTCTGCACCGGCACTGCTACGAGTGCCACGGCGACAAGGTGGAACGGAAGTTCCTCGTGCTCGATCGCGCTTCGCTGCTCGATCCGAGTCGGAAGAATGTGGTGCCGGGGCATCCCGATCAGTCTCGCCTCATTCAGCGGATCGTGGATGGCACGATGCCGCCGAAGGAGGAGGAACTGCGGTTGCCCCGGGTATCGCCGCTGGAACTGAGCATCTTGCAGGAGTGGATCGCCGGGGGCGCGCCGCCGTTCCCACCCGAAGACCCGCAAGCGCCGACGCCACCCGTGGTTCCTCGCTCCGAACTGGCCGCGGAGGTGAAGGCTATTCTGGTTCAGCACTGCTACGAATGCCATCAACTCAAGGACGCCCGTGGCGGCATTCTGGTCATGGATCACAACCTGTTGCTGATCACCCGAGCCGTGGTGATCCCAGGCCAGTCGGCCAAGTCGGAGTTTTATCAGTTGCTCGTGGCCCCGGAGGATGACCCGCTCCTGATGCCGCCGATCACGCAGGCTCGGATGACCCCGGAGGAGATCGAAACAATCCGCCGATGGATCGAGGCCGGCGCACCCCCGTTCCCGGCAACTGCGAAGTGAGAAACCGGTATCCCGATTAGCCGCAACGCGGAGTCTTCAGATTAGCCGCAACGGGGAGTCTTCGGAGCGGAGCGTGAGGGGCAACCGCAACTGCTTTGAGGTTGTGGTCGCGGTCTTGGTTTTCAGCCTGAAAGGCTGGGACAACATAGCCCGGGGCAAGACAGCGAAGCTGTCGCCGCCCCGGGAACGAGCCAACCGCCTTTCCACCCTGAAAGGGTGGGACAATGTGAGGCATGCTCGTTGTCGCACCCTTTCAGGGTGCATCTGGTGTTTCGTTCGCGTTCCCGGGGCGGCGCCTGCGGCTTGCCCCGGGCTATGTTGTCCCACCCTTTCAGGCTGAAAACCAAGGATTTCGACCAGGCACCGCATGGGAGAAGACATAGAAGAAAGCGAACCGCTTCCGAGAGATTTGCCACACACTACAGTTGGGTGAAACGGGGATTGCGTGCGTGATACCGGTGGTGTGAAATGCGGTCCGCAGGCGACAACAGCAATCGATGCGACACGGAGTTCAAGATGCCTGATAAACACCGATGGCTCGTCTCCGAAATTCGCGCTCGGGGCTTCGCAGAACCAGACTGCTACAAGGAAGATACTGTCGCCGTCCTGGTGCGGGCCGACCATGTGCGGGCCGGCCATGTGGTCGTCTTCTACGCCTGTTGGTTCGAACGGCGATGGTATTTAGGCTCGTGCGCTCGGCTGGGTGTGACCTACTTGTTGCCTGAGGGGGGCGATGTCGTGGAGGCGTGCGTCGAGTGGGCGGCCGGTTGGGCACGAACACCGCCTGAGGCGAGTTTTGGGGCCGAGGCCCCGCCGGAGGTGGTGACCCGGTTCGGGCTGCATCAACTCAGTCGGGCCGAGATTAAGGCGTGGTTCGATGCCATGGCTCAGGCTGTGAAGCGGTATCTCAATCGCCACGCGGGTGAGCCGTAACCATGCTTCATCCAAAGCTGATGCCGGTCATCACCACGGCTTTACGTAGTCGCTTCAGGTATTCCTCGCGTGGAATGTTGGTCGCGCCAAGTCGCGAGGTGTGCGGTGTCTTCATCTGCACGTCGAGCAAGGTGAAGCCACGTTCTCGGAGGCGTGAGACGAGCGCCGCCAGCGCAACCTTTGAGCCGTCCGTCACGCGGTAGAACATGGACTCGGCCGCGAATACCCCACCGATGGCGATGCCGTAGATGCCGCCGGCGAGTGTGTCGCCAACCCAGGTTTCGACGCTGTGCGCGTGCCCGAGCCGGTTCATCTCGGTGTAGGCTGCGAGCATTTCCGCAGTGACCCAGGTCCCCTCTTCGCGGTTCTCGCCGCAACTGCGCATCACCCTCTCGAAGCAGTGGTTCACGGTGACGCGGAATTTGCCGCTGCGAATGGTCCGGGCGAGCCGGTGTGAGACGTGGAGGCCGCCGTAGCCCGGGGTGCCATTCGGTTGATCGGTGAGTTCGAAGATGGCCCGCGGACTTGGCGACCACCACAGGATCGGGTCGCCATCGTTGTACCACGGGAACACGCCTTCGGAGTACGCCCGCAGCAGCATTCGCGGCCCAAGGTCGCCACCGATGCCGACAAACCCATCCGGGTCCGCCAGTTCGGGGAGAATCCAGGGGACATCTCTCATGAGGGGATAGGGGATAGGGGTGAGGGGATAGAGCCAGAGGGATAGTGGGACAGGAAAAGACAAAGAGCAGAGACAAGAGGGTCGCTACACGGACCGGGCATTCCCTCTCCCCTCCTCGTGAGGGCATTTTCTCTCCCCTCCTCGTGAGGGGATAGTCAAGGGGCCCGTTGCTTCACGGAACCGGGCATTTTCTATCCCCTATCCCCTATCCCCTATCCCCTATCCCCTCAACCCTACTTTTCCTTCGCCATCTTTTCGAGTAGCGCCTTGGCTTCGGCACCGGCCTTGGTCGCGGGGAAGTTGCGGACGATGATCTCCAGCACCGTCTTCGCGGGTGCCATTTTGCCGGCGTCGAGTAACTTCTTGGCCAGCGTGAGTTTCGTCACCGCCTCGGCTTCCTCCGCGGCACCGGGTGCCGGCGCTTCCATGCCACGTTCCCCGGTCGTGGTCATCCGCATCCATCCATCGTACTTGTCCCCTTCCTTGGACACCACAATGTAGCCAAGCCCGCCGCCCGCCTTGGAAAGAAGCTGGTCGAGCGCGGTCTCCAGGGGCTGATTCTTTACCGTGAACGTGACCTTCTTGGCGAATGGGAAGCCGGGGCCATAGCTCAACATCAGTGGTTCATCAGTCTTCAATTCCGCGAGGTGCGCGAACTCCTTCAGGATCTCCCCGAGTTTCACTTCGGTGAAATCAGCCGTCACTTTCGTCTTGAGCGCCTTCGTTCGGGTGAACTCGGCCAGCGTCGTATCCTTGATGGCCGGGGTCTTGGGTGGGTCCTTGGCCACCTGCGCGGTCGCGGAATGCCCGTTCCCCGCTGCCGCGATCAGCGTCGCCGAGAGGACCGCAAACAAGATGGTACGCATGATATTCTCCGGTGGGCGAGCCACGGGGTTCATCCCCGTGGTACGCGCGAAAGTCGAAACCAAGACCACGGGGATGAACCCCGTGGCTCGCAACTGGGTACGTTTGGCCTCGAAAAGACGTCTCAAGAAGCCACAAAACACAAAACACGAATCACAAATCACGAAACACCCAACACTAAACACGATTTAGACTTCCGACGCGAAGAAAAGTTCCTTTTACCGCTCAACGTCGCTGGTTTGGAATCATCAAATTTCGTAAAATAACCGAGCAATCAGTAGTGAGTTCCGAAGCCCCGTGGATGACCCTAAAATCCGCGGGTCCGAGCGAGGAGACGCAGTTGGCCGCACGCACCCCACCCCCCGCTCCACCAAACGACACTCCACCCCCTCCGCCAGCACCCATCAACGATCTCGATATCGTCGATGAACTTCAGACCAGCTACCGCACCTACGCCCTTTCGGTGATCGTCAGCCGGGCGTTGCCCGACGTCCGTGACGGCCTCAAACCCTCGCAGCGACGCATTCTCGTCGCCATGAACGACCTCGGCCTCACGCCGACGGCCGCGACCAGCAAGTGCGCCGGCATCATCGGCGAGACAATGAAACGCTATCACCCCCACGGTGATGCGTCCATCTACGATTCGCTCGTTCGCATGGCGCAGGACTGGGTGCTGCGGTATCGCCTCGTCCACGGGCAAGGGAACTTCGGCTCCATTGCCGGCCTTCCGCCCGCTGCCCACCGTTATACCGAAGCACGCCTCACGCCGGTCGCCAACGAGCTTCTCAACGACATCGACCACGAAACGGTCGACTTCATCGATAACTACGACGGCAAGTACCGCGAACCGCTCGTGCTTCCGGCGAAGTTCCCGAACTTGCTGGTGAATGGCTCCGACGGCATCGCGGTCGGCATCGCCACGCACATCCCGCCACATAACCTCGGCGAAGTCTGCAAGGGTTTGCTGAAACTGCTCGACGACCCCGATGTATCGCTGCTGGAGTTGCTGGAAGCGATCCCCGGCCCGGACTTCCCGACCGGCGGGATCATCATGGGTCGCCAGGGAATCATCGACGCTTACCGCGATGGTTACGGCAAACTCACGTTGCGAGCACGGGCGAAAGTCGTCGAAGATGCGAAGGGGAAGAACGCTTACATCCTCATTCAAGAAGTGCCGTTCCAGGTGAGCCGCATCCCGCTGCTGGAGGAAATCGGCCAGCTTGTGAAGGATGAACGGATCACCGGGATCAGCGCCGTTCGCGACGAGTCGAGCGCGCGTGGTGGCGAGCCGGTCCGCATCGTGGTCGAGCTGAAGCGCGGCACCGACCCGCACATGGTGCTGAACCAGCTCTACCGCTTCTCGAAGCTCCAGAAGACGATCAGCATCAACATGTGGGCGCTCACCGACGGCTACCCCCGTCGCATGCCGCTTAAAGAGTTGATGCGGAAGTTCCTCGAACACCGAATGCAGGTGATCCGTCGCCGCACGGAGTACCTGCTCCGCGAAGCGAAGCGCCGCGGGCACGTTCTCGAAGGCCAGCTCATCGCCATCGCGAACATCGAGGAAGTGATCCGCATTTGCCGCACGTCGCCGAACCGCACTGAAGCGAAGAATCGACTTCAGGGGATGAAGGTTCCGGCGAGCATGATGGAGCGGGCTCTCGGGGCCGATGCGTTCAACGCACTGCAAGCGGAACTCGGCACGACCGCCGAATACCAGATGACCGAGGCCCAGGCCGAAGCCGTCGTGCGGTTGCAACTCGGCCAACTCGCCAACCTCGAAAGCGCGGAGATTCTCAAGGAATACACGTCGCTCCGCGATCAGATCCGCGAGTATGAGACGCTGCTTTCGGATGACGCGAACATCAAGGCCGTCATTCGTGCTGATCTCGAACAGATGTCGAACCGCTACGGCGACGACCGCAAGACCGAGTTCAGCGACGACGGCGGCGACGTAGACATGGAAGACCTGATCGAGGACGAACCGAACGTCGTCACGATCTCGCACCAGCAGTTCATCAAGCGGATGCCGCTGACCGAATACCGCGTGCAGAATCGCGGCGGCAAGGGTGTGCAGGGCGGCGTGAAGGACGAAGACTTCATCGAGCACTTCTTCGTTGCCAGCACGAAAGCGTACCTACTCTGCTTCACGAACAAGGGGCAGTTGTACTGGCTGAAGGTCTATCGCATCCCGACGGCGAGCCGAACCTCGGCCGGCCGCAATATCGCGAACGTACTGGCATCGCTGAAGCCCGATGAGAAGATCACGAGCATCGTGCCGGTTCGTGAGTTCGTGGATGGCTTCCACCTGATGATGGCGACCCGCAAGGGGATCGTGAAGAAGACGGAGTTGATGGCGTACAGCAACGTGCGAACCAACGGCATCATCGGCATCACGCTCGACGAGGGCGACGAACTCATCGACGTGTGCCTCACGAAACCGGGCGACGAGGTGATTCTCTCGTCACGCAATGGCATGGCAATCCGCTTCCCCGAGGGCGGTGGCCGGGGTGTGCGATCGGTGGGTCGCAATGCTCGCGGCGTCCGTGGCATCAACCTCAAGAAGGATGACGAGGTTGTCGGCATGGTCGTGGCACAGCCCGATGAGTTGCTCCTGACCGTGTGCGAGAACGGCTACGGCAAACGGACCCCGTTCGGAGCGAACGCCGACCCCGCCACCCTGGAAACCGATGGCGAACCCGTGAGCGACGATTCCGCCGAAGAAGCCCCGCTTAGCCGCGACCCGGAGTCTTCGGAGGGGAGCGCGGAGACCGAGGACGAACCCGCCGACGAGAACGATCCTTCGGGGATGCGTTACCGCCTCCAGAAGCGTGGCGGCAAGGGCGTCAAGGACGTGAAAGTGACCGCGAAGAATGGCAAGGTCGTGAGCATCAACAGCGTCCGCGACGGCGACGAAATCATGCTGATCACGGCTCAGGGAATGGTGACGCGAAGTAAGGTGGACACCATCCGCATCGTTGGGCGAAACACGCAGGGCGTGCGCGTGATGAACCTGAACGAGGGGGACAAAATCGTCTCCGTGGCGAAGGTCGCACAGGAGAACGTCTCAACCGACGCCGGAACCCCTCCTGCTGAACAAGTTTGATACATCTCAGGCTTCATTTTCAGCGTCAAAGCAGCCAGGTGTTGAAGTTTGGGGGAAGTGGCGATTCGATATCGCCCACTTCCCCCAAACTGCTGAATTAGCCTGGAGACTCCACATAGCCTCCGCCGACAAATCTGCAACGTTGCCGTTCGGCCCCAATGACGATCATCTCAGAATCTGCCGGGTCAGACCTGCAACATTTCCAAGCCATTCCCGCCAAGGCAGGTGAAACATGCCCACGTTGAACCAGTTGCTAGGCCACCCCGCGCGCGGAGTTCTCAACCGATCTGCACAGTTCATCCAGCAGCCAAGCAGGGCGTGGTATGCCATCCGTCGGTGTGCCCTGAGCATCATACCGCGGCCAACCGTGTTTCACATCACGCACTACAAGGCCGGGTCGCAGTGGATCCACCGCATCCTGAATGCGCTGGCTCCCGACCGTGTCGTGGCACCGGAAGTCGCCTGCCCGCAGTTCCTCGATCGCAAGGTTCTCCCGGGCAAGGTCTATCCGACCCTGTACGTGACTCGCGAAGAGTTCGAGGCCATCCCGTTGCCCAATCCGTGGCGACGGTTCATCGTGATCCGCGATCTGCGCGACACACTGATCTCGGCGTACTTCAGCCTGAAATATTCCCACAAAGAGATCGCTCCACAGATCACCACAATCCGCAGCCGGCTGAACGACATGACGCTCGAACAGGGTCTGTTGAGCATGACTGCGGAGTGGCTCCCGCCGGTAGCGGCCATGCAACGGTCGTGGGCCGCCACGGGCGAGCCATTGATTCGATACGCGGACCTGCTCACCAATGATGTCGCGATTCTGGAGCGAGTTCTAATCGACCACTGCAAGATGCTCGTGACCCGGACGGAACTGAAGAACGTTGTGCTGGCGAATCGGTTCGAGGTTCGCACGAAAGGTCGCGAGCGAGGAAAGGAAGATATCAACAGCCACGAACGCATGGGCGTGGCAGGCGAGTGGCGCAAATACTTCACCGACGCGATCGCCAAGAGCTTCAAGAAACTCCACGGCGACGTTCTCATCTCGACGGGCTACGAACGCGACAATAACTGGTAACGCGATGGCGAGCCACGGAGTTTACCTCCGTGGTCTTTGACGTCTCCAGACACCACGGGGATAAACCCCGGGGCTCGCCTAATCCATTGCGACCCACGGGGTTCATCCCCGTGGGTCTTTGGAGATGTCAAAGACCACTGAGGTAAACTCCGTGGCTCGCCTGAATCCTTTGCACGTCCGAATCTGGCCCCTCTTGATATCCTGTCTGAACTCCCTCCCTCACAGCGGTGAATCCGCGTTCCGGAGTTCTACATGCGTGTGCTCATCACCGGCGGCTATGGCTTCATCGGAGCCTGGATCGCCCGCAATCTGCTCGCTCGCGGTGCCCAGATCTGGGTTTTCGATCTGCGAGAAGACGCCCGCCGCCTGCGCCTCGTCCTCCCCGAATCGGAGGTCAAGAAAGTCACCTTCGTGCAAGGCGACGTGACCGACCTGCCCGCGCTCAACAAGGCCGTTGCCGACTTCGGGATCACGCACATCATCCACCTCGCAGGCTTGCAGGTGCCAACGTGCCGGGCTGATCCGATGCTCGGCGCGAAGGTGAATGTGCTCGGCACGCTCGCCGTGTTCGAGGCCGTGAAAGCGGCCGGCGCGCAGGTGAAGCGACTGGTTTACGCCAGTTCCGCAGCCGTGTTCGGCGGACCGGACAAGTATCCCGCCGGTTCACTCAGCGATGATGTGCTGCTGACGCCCAGCACGCACTACGGCATCTTCAAGTGCTGCAACGAAGGGAACGCCCGCATCTACTTCCAGGATTCGGGCATCTCCAGCGTCGGATTACGGCCGTGGACGGTGTACGGCGTCGGCCGTGATCTCGGCATGACCAGCGAACCCACCAAGGCGATCAAGTCTGTGCTGCTCGGTCGGCCGTACCACATCAATTTCGGGGGTTGGACCGACTTCCAGTACGTGGACGACGTGGCGAAGACGTTTGTGAACTGCCTGGAGCGACCGTACACGGGATCGAAGAGTTATAACCTCCGCGGCGCGGTCGTCACGGTGGCGGATTTCGTCAAGGCACTCTCGGCCGTGTTGCCCGATGCCGCGAAGCTGGTGACCGTGGGGACGACGCAGATCGCGATCGCCTACGACCTGAGCGACGCGGGAATCGAACGCGATCTGGGGCCGATGCCGAAGACGCCGCTCGAAGCGGGGATTCGCGAGACGGTAGAGATCTTCAAACAGCTTCAGGCCGAGGGTCGGCTCGACACCAGCGACCTGGAGGCACCGAAGACTGCCCCGGTTATCGTAACCGACGAACCGTAAGCAATTACCTGCCTCGCCAGGCTCGCCCGAAACTCACAAGCCCGCGAGGTTTCCCCCGCGGGCTTTGTCATGGTTGCAAGCAATTTCCGCTCGGTTTGTAGGGTTTCTGTGAAGTGGTAAGAGTTGCAACGGTCCGGCAAGAGAGTCGAATTTGCAATTCACAGGCTAAAATGCAGGATCGCCTGGAAATCCCAGGGCGCGGTGAGATTGTCGCGAATTTTCCCGACGAGTGGCACGGTGACTGCATTGGAGTAGATCACGAAAGAAACAACCAACCCCAAAAGGATAACGAACATGACCCCGATCACCAACGCTGCCAACGCTGCCAACACCACCAAGACCACCCCGAACACCAACGCCACCAAGCCTGCCCCGATGAGCCGAGATGAAGTGAAGAAGATGCTTCGCGATGCGGCCTTCGTCCTCCAGATGACCCGCCGCGTGAAGGCTCAGATTCTGTCCGAGCGACCGGAATCGTCGAAGCCCGAACTGCGGAAGATCACGGAACTGGCCGCTGGCCTTGGTGTGTGATGCGAGCGAGCCACGGGGTTCATCCGGTTCATCTCCGTGGTGTTTGCCCCCCAAGCACCACGGGGGTCATCCCCGTGGCTCGCAACGCGGCAACCGGGATTACGCACTTCCCCTTGATTCTGCCTTACCCTCCTGCTGACAATACTCGCACCCGATTCGCTTTCGTGCGAGGTTCACATGATTGTCGGCGTTCCCAAGGAGATCAAACCGGACGAGTACCGCGTGGCAATGGTGCCCGCTGGCGTCGAAGAACTCACTCGTGCCGGGCACTCGGTCCTCATCCAGACTGGTGCCGGGGCCGGTAGCGGCATCCCCGACGAGCAGTACGCCGCCAACGGCGCACAGATTGTCGCAACCGCTGCGGAAGTGTGGGCGCGTGCCGACCTCATCGTGAAGGTGAAGGAACCGCTCGGCGAAGAATGGCCGCACATGCGCCACGGGCAGACGGTCTTCACGTACTTCCACTTCGCCGCCGACGAGCACCTCACCCGCGCCGTGATGAAGTCCGGCATCACCGCCGTGGCATACGAAACGATCCGTGACGCAAAGGGTACGCTGCCGTTGCTCACGCCGATGAGCGAAGTTGCCGGCCGCATGAGCATTCAGGAAGGTGCGAAGTATCTGGAGCGTCCGTTCGAGGGTCGCGGCATTCTGCTGGCTGGCGTGCCCGGAGTGCCACCCGCAACGGTATCCGTAATCGGAGCAGGGATCGTCGGCGCGAACGCGGCCCGTGTCGCCGCCGGATTGGGTGCGAACGTCTTCATCCTCGATGTGAACCTCGACCGACTCCGGTACATCGACGACGTGATGCCGCAGAACGTGACCACGGTCTTCAGCAACCGGCTAAACATCCTCGAATGCCTCCGCGTCTCCGACCTCGTGATCGGGGCCGTGCTGATCCCCGGGGCGAAGGCTCCGCACCTCGTTCGCCGTGCCGATCTGAAGCTGATGCAACCGCGAGCCGTGGTTATCGATGTGGCCATCGACCAGGGCGGTTGTCTGGAGACGAGTCGCCCGACGACGCACGCGAACCCGACGTACATGGTGGATGACATCGTGCATTACTGCGTCACGAACATGCCGGGCGCGGTGGGTCGCACGAGTACTTACGCGCTGACCAACGTGACGCTGCCGTATGCGATGCAACTGGCCAACAAAGGGCCAGAGCGAGCCGTGAAGGAGAACCCGGCACTGCTCGCAGGCGTGAACATCAAAGCCGGCCAGGTGACGAACTCCGCCGTCGCCGAGACCTTCGGGCTGGAGTGCCACCCCGCAGTGTAATTCGTTTAGCCGCTGCCCAACGGGCCGCGTTCGCAGCATGGAGGCTGCCGATTCGCAAATCGCATGTCGCAATCCTCGCCGCGTGGTGCGGCGTCCTGTTCTTCTATGGCGTTGGCACCGGCCCGCTGTACCGCACCGAGTCGCTGCGCGCGATCATCGGTCGCGCCTGTCTTCACGGCGACTGGCTATTCCCCGTTCTTTACGGAGAACCGTTCCTCACCAAGCCGCCGGGCCACTACGTCGCCATCGGGTTATGTTCGCTTCCCTTCGGCGAGGTCTCGGCCGCCAGCGCTCGGCTGCCATCGGTGATCGCGGCATCAGTCGCGGTGTTCCTCGTGTATGGCATGTTCCGGCGTGTGCTCGGCGGACAGGTCGCGTTGCTCGCGGCGCTGTTGCTGCCGACCTCGGTGCTGTGGCTCGACAAGGTGCCCAGCGCTGAGATCGACATGACACTCGTCGGCTGGGTGACTGCGGCCATCGTGCTGTTTCATCGGGCAATGGAACGCGAATCGACAGCGTGCTGGATCGCCGCTCTACTCTGCGTCGCGGGTGGTACGCTCACCAAGTGGACCGCCCCGGCGTTCTTCTACCTCACCGTGCTGCCGTTGCTCGCATGGCGTGGCGAACTGCGGTTGTTGTTCGGTTGGCGACACCTGCTCGCCGTCGGCATTGCCGGGCTTGCGTGTGTCGGGTGGGTGCTCGCGGTGTCGCAGCAGATCGGGTATGAATCGCTCGTCGAGACCGTTCGCAAGGAAGCCGCGTACCGCTTCGCGCCGAAGTCGGCGTCGAAGGGCTACCCGTGGAGCGATGTCGTCACGTATCCGCTGCTCGTGCTCGCCGCGCACCTGCCGCTGTCGCTGTTCGCGTTGCTGACGCTGCGGTCGGGCTTCACGGCAAAGTGGGACGATCACGGCAAGCTGTTGCTGCAATTGCTCCACTGCTGGACGTGGCCGAACCTGCTGTTCTGGACGCTGGTACCGAACCACAATATTCGCTATGCGCTACCGATGAGTCCTGGCCTGATGGGATTGGGCATCATGGGAATAATCTCGTTATTTAGCCGCGACGCGGAGTCTTCGGAGCGGAGCGCGCATGACTCGCCCGGCGCGCTCCGCTCCGAAGACTCCGCGTCGCGGCTACGCATCGGAGTGATTGCATTCCTCGTCGTGTGGTTTATCGCCAAGATCGCCTGGGTGCAGTTCGTCGTTGCGGCTCGCGCCGAGAAACGCAACGCCGAACCCATCGGCATCGAGTTACGCGAGCACGTTCCCGAAGGTGAATCGCTATACCTTTTCCGCCTGAAGGATGAGGGCGTCATGTTCTACTACGCTCGCCCCGCGACGCGGTTGCACGACCCGCACAGCTTACCATCGGGAGCGTTCGCGGTGCTCATCCGGCAGGAGTGGGAAGATCGCACTGCATTCGGCCATTTGCAACTGGTATACTGGATGCACGATCAGCAGGGCGACCCGTTGATCCTAGTCCGTGCCCCGTAAGTGGAACTCGGATGGCCGTCGCTCCGAAACTCAAAATCGAACCGCTCACCGTCTCGGCCCTCACCGCCCAACTGCGGGGGTTGGTCGAAGGGCGCTTCCCGTCTGTGTGGGTCGCGGGAGAAGTGTCGAACTTCACCCGGGCCGCGTCGGGTCACTGGTACTTCACGCTGAAGGATGCCGGGGCGCAACTCAAGGCTGCGATGTTCCGTGGCTTCAACCTGCGGATGAAGTTCGACCCCAAGGACGGCCTCGAAGTCATCGCCCGCGGCCGACTCACGGTCTACGATCCCCGTGGTGACTACCAACTCATCGTCGAGGAAATTCAGCCGAAGGGGATCGGTGCGGCGGAACTCGCGCTGCGGCAACTCAAGGAAAAGCTGCTCGCGAAGGGCTACTTCGACCCACGACGCAAGCGACCGCTGCCCCGTTATCCCCGGCGAGTCGGCCTCATCGCCAGCCTGAGCGGCGCGGCAATCCGCGACATGGTCGAACTCTTCGCACAGCGCTGGCCGCTCACGGAACTGATCATCCGCCCGAGCCGCGTGCAGGGCGAAGGTGCCGCCGCCGAGATCGCGGCCGCGCTGCGAATGCTCAATCACTTCCACACCACACGCGAACTTCCGCTTCATGCGATCGTGATTGGTCGCGGCGGTGGCAGCACCGAAGACCTCTGGGCCTTCAACGAGGAAGTGGTCGCGGATGCCGTTTTCAATTCCGTGGTGCCGGTCGTCTCCGCAGTCGGCCACGAGATCGACGTGACGATCGCAGATCTTGTCGCGGATGCCCGTGCCGAGACGCCTTCCGCAGCAGTCGTGGCGCTGACCCCAGATCGACGTGAAATGGCTGCGGGGATTCTGGAACTGCGAACTCGGCTTTACGAATCGGTGGAACGTCGGTTAGAGTTGGCGAATCAACGAGTCGAACAACTGGCCGCTCGCCCCGCGTTTCGTCGCCCACTCCAGCGAGTGCGTGATCTGGAGCAACGGCTCGACACCGCCGCCGAGCGAATGGCCCGTGCCGCGAACCAGCGAGTTGCTCGCACTTCGACCCAACTTACGGCCCTCGCGGCCCGACTCGAATCGCTTAGCCCCTTGAACGTGTTGACCCGCGGATATAGCCTGACACAGACGCCGGACGGGAAACTGGTTCACGCTGCCGAGGATGTGAAGCCCGGGGATGTCATCATCACCCGGGTTGCGGCTGGCAAAATCGTGAGCCATGTCGCATCGGTTGAAGGTCCGCAGGTTGAATCGTCACAAATCAACGAGGGGCATGGAGGCCGCCCACCCACCACCCCTATCATTTGATTTGACGCGAACCGCGGCATCCCGTGAGGGCATGTTCATGGAACTCGAAGGCACAGTCGTGAACGGCGTGATCGTGCTCGATGGCAACCCACCGCTGCCTGAAGGCGTGCGGGTGCGGGTCGAGTTAGAAGACGAGGACGACATTCGCATCCCGGCGTTGGAGCCAGGAACGCGGGAAGAAGAGTTGGCGATCCTCCGCGAAGCCTATGAGGAGGCGAAGGCCGGCATTGGTGGCGTGGAAGCTCGGCAATTCCTCAAAGAACTTGCCATCAAGCACAACCTACCCCTGGCACCGGGGGAGTAGCTGTGGCTTTCGTCGTCATCATCGGCCGACGCGCACAGGCAGACATAGCAAACACTGTGGCTGGAAGTGGCTGGCCGTCTCCGGTTGCTGCGAACCGGTGGAGAATGAGTTTGCTGTCGGCCGTCATTCCGAAATTGGAAGCGGACCCAAAACGTTACCCGCAATCGGACGATGCGGCGAGACTTGGGTTCGATCTTCGTGAGATGCTTTACGGCCGGCGAAGACATGTTTACCAAGTATTGTTCACGATCGATGGCGATGTAGTGAACGTCCTGCGTGTCCGACACGCGGCCCAAGATCGGTTGACCGAAGACGACCTGTGATTCGCTCTCAAGGAATCGCTGATGCCCGCGACCACCGAGCCACCGCCGTTACGATTCGAGCAGGCGCTCGCCGAACTCGAAACGATTCTGCGCGAACTCGAAGACGGCAACACCAACCTGGACGACGCGCTCGCACGCTACGAACGTGGCGTCGGGTTGCTTCGCCACTGTTACGCCCAACTCCGGGACGCGGAACAGAAGGTCAAGCTGCTCGCCGGGCTCACCGACGACGGCGGAGCGGACTTGAAACCGTTCGATCATGTTGCGAGCATTGAAACAGCGAAGGCCGCTGTCAGGAAAAGCACAAAACCTCCGCGCGATCAGGGAATACCCGAGTGATGTTGGGATCATTAAAGATTGCCGACCGTTGGAGAGGCCGTGCCTGGTAAATTGTGGGATGAACTGAAATCACGACAGGTGCGGATTGAGGCCGCGCTGAAATCGCATCTCGAATTGCTGACGCAGGATGCGCCGGAGCCGATCCGACAGGCAATGGGTTATAGCCTGATGGCTCCCGGCAAACGCCTTCGGCCACTGCTCGCGGTTCTGGCATGCGAGGCGGCTGGCGGAACGATCGAGGAAGCGCTTCCGGGTGGCGTCGCGATCGAAATGGTTCACACATACTCACTGATACACGACGATTTGCCGGCGATGGACGATGACGATTTGCGGCGAGGGATGCCGACCTGCCATAAAAAGTATGGTGACGCGCTGGCGATTCTGGCAGGCGATGCGCTCCTGACACTTGCGTTTCAGGTGGTTGCCGGAGTTAATGGGCCTCGCACAGCTGCGGTTAGTTGTTTGACGATCGCGGAGGGAGCCGGGGCGGTCGGAATGGTCGGCGGACAGACGCTCGACCTGATCGCCGACGGACGGATCGAATCGGCAGTTCGCCCGGCGTTTACGCCGGGGTCGCCGACACCAAAACCCGGCGTAAACGCCGGGCTAAGTGATCTCGAAGACATCCATGCCCGCAAGACGGGTGCCCTGTTCCAAGCGTCGCTCCGGCTTGGGGTATACGCGGCGCAGGCTGAGCGACCCGAGGGTGTGAACCCGAAGACACTGGCGGCAGCGGATCGGTATGCGGCCTCGTTCGGGCTGCTCTTTCAGGTGACGGACGACTTGCTGGATGTTGAAAGTACGGCCGACAAGGCCGGGAAGCGGGTGGGCAAAGATGCCGCCCGTGGCAAGCTGACCTATCCCGGGCTCCTTGGAGTTGAGGAGTCGCGGCGGAAGGCGGCTGAACTGGGCAGGCAGGCGGTGTCGGCGGCCGAAGAACTCGGCAGCCCGTTGCTCGCTTCGCTGGCTCAGTATGTGGTAACTCGGGAAAGATGAAGGATGAAGGATGAAGGATGAATCAAAACGAGATCCGGTCAGGCTCTTGATTTCGATTCCTCTTTCCTCTTTCATCCTTCATCCTTTCCCCGAAGGGGAATGACAATGGACAAGTTGCTACCTCTGATCAAGTCCCCTGCCGACCTGCACACGCTCTCGGATGAGCAGTTGCAGAACCTCACGCAGGAAATCCGCGACGAACTCGTTCGCGTGATGACCGCACGACCCGCCCACTTCGCCAGTAATCTCGGCGTCGTGGAGCTGTGCCTGGCACTCCACCTGACCTACGACTTCTCCAAAGATCGCCTTATCTGGGACACCGGCCACCAGGTTTACCCTCACAAGCTCGTCACCGGTCGCTACGACCAGTTCCACACGATCCGCACCCGCGGCGGCCTCATGGGCTTCCCGCACCCCGGTGAATCGCCGTACGACCTGTTCATGACCGGCCACGCGGGCTGTAGCGTCTCAACCGCATCTGGCTTGAAGGCGGGCGACGATCTGCTCGGCAACACCGATCGCCAGTCGGTCGCGGTCATCGGCGATGGTGCCCTGCCCAGCGGCATTGTGTTCGAGGCGCTCAACAACATCGGCGGGATGGGGCAGAACGTCCTCGTCATCCTGAACGATAACAAGATGTCGATTTGCCCCCGCACCGGTGGGCTGGCGGACTACCTCGACACTTGCCGGATGACCGGCTTCTACCAGGGCGGCAAGCGACGGATCAATCAGGTTCTCAACGCGATTCCGGTTGTCGGCAGCATGGCCCAGTCGGCACTCGAACATTGCCGCGACGGGCTGAAGGCGTTCTTCAAGGACGGGATGCTGTTCGAAGAACTCGGCTTCCGCTACTTCGGGCCGATCGACGGGCACGACCTCGCCGGGATGCGGCGAATGCTCGCCAACCTCAAGACCCAGACCGGCCCGTTGCTGCTGCACGTCTTCACGAACAAGGGTCATGGTGTCGCCCAGGCCGCCGAAGACCCCGTCACGTATCACACGCCGCCGGTGTTCGAGGAAGTCGGGCCGAACCGCCACGTCGTCGCCTTCAAGAAGGCCGGCGCGAAGGGGTACACCGACGCGATCAGCTTCGCGATGCACGAGGCGATGCAGAACGACCCCAAGGTCGCCGTGATGACGGCCGCGATGTGCCAGGGGAACAAGCTGGAGAAGGTTCGCGAGGACTTCCCCGACCGCTTCTTCGACGTGGGGATCTGCGAGAGCCACGCCGTCGCCTTCGCGGCTGGCATGGCCAAGGCCGGCATGAAGCCGGTGGTCGACATCTACAGCACATTCCTGCAACGCAGCTTCGATCAGATCTTCCAGGAAGTGTGCCTCCAGAACCTGCCAGTGGTGTTCTGCATGGACCGCGCCGGCCTCACCGGCCCAGACGGCCCGACACATCACGGCGTGTTCGACATCCCGTACATGCGGCTGTTCCCGAACATGGTCAGCATGGCACCTGGCGACGAGAACGATATCGCCCCGATGCTCAATTACGCCCTCAACCAGAAGTCGCCGATCTCGCTGCGATATCCGAAGGCGAATCTGGAGAAGGTCGAACGCACGAACCCCGTGACGCCGATCGAACTGGGCAAGGCCGAAGTCATCTCGACCGGTGAAGACGGTTGCTTCATCGCGTTCGGCACGCTGCTCTCGAACTGCGTGGCTGCCGCGAAGAAGCTCAAGGCCGAGGGGCTGAATGTGGGCGTCATCAACGCCCGGTTCGTGAAGCCGCTGGACAAGGACACCATCCTGAAGGCAATCGAGTCGTCCCCGGTTGTCATCACTGTCGAGGAAGGGACGATCGAGGGCGGCTTCGGCTCGGCGGTGCTGGAAGCGGCGAACGCGGCCGGCGTGGATACGCGAAACATCGTCCGTTGTGGCATGCCCGACCGCTTCGTCGAGCACGGCGAACGGAACGACCTGCTCGCGGAGGTCGGCCTGAGCGTCGACAAGTTGGCCGACCTGGTCCGCTCCCGCCGCGCCGCCGAAACGCAGGTGGCGTGACGTGACCTCGTTTAGCCGCGACGCGGAGTCTTCGGAGCGGAGCGCTTACTCGCAAGCGCTCCGCTCCGAAGACTCCGCGTCGCGGCTAAACGTTTTGTGAAATCACCACATCTCACCGGCGTCTCATCCCTTGACGGGCCAGGGCCCGTATCATGTCTTGCCGGTTCTCGGATTACTTCGGATGTTGCCCCATGCCTTCCAGACGCTCCATTGCGCTGATCCTCGCCTTCTGGATCGCCGTCACCGGCTACGTCGTGTATCGCGATGCGGGACTGCTCCTGTTCGCGTCCGGACCGCCGCCCATCGCCATTGACCTCGCCGACGAAGCCGCCCAGAACATCCCCATTCGCTGGACGCTCACCTGGAACGGCAAACCCGCCGGCAAGCTCACCACACAGATGCGATACATCGACGCCGACGACACGTTCCGGTTCACCAACGACTACCGCGGCTTCCGCTACGAAGCGAACGGTATTGCCGTGGTCGTGCCCGAACTGCGGAACGTCACGCGGATTAGCCGCAGCGGTGATCTGCGAGAGCAATCCGGCGACGCTAAACTGGAAGTGTATCTCGGGGAGTTGCGACTCGGCGAAGCGACCGCCAAGGTCGTGGGCACCGTGTCCAACGGGCAACTGATCGCGATGTGCGAAGTAAAATCGCCGCTCGGCAACATCAACAAGACCCTCGACCCCGTGCCAGTGCCGAGTGGTCTACCGTTGAACCCGCTTCAACCGGTGAACCGCATCGCGAATCTTTCCCCCGGCCGCGAGTGGGTGGTTCACGAGAACAACCCGCTCGACGATGCCCTTGCCGCGCTTGCCCGCGAGAAGGCGACACAGTTCGGGTTGAAGTTGCCCGAATCGCCGTCTGGCCCACTGAGAGCCGGGGTGCTATCGAGTGCCCAGAACCTCTACTGGCACGGGCGTGAGACCGCGTGCTGGGTGATCGAGTATCGCCGCGAGGGCGAACTGGTCGCGAAGACGTGGGTTCGTGTGACCGATGGGAAAGTGCTGAAGCAGGAAGCGTTCAAAAAGGGCGAGAACCTCAGCATCGAACGCGACGAGTGACACATGATCGACATCACCAACGTCTCGAAGTCCTACGGCCCGAAGGTCGCGGTGCAGGATCTTTCGCTGCACATCCCCGACGGGGAACTGTTCGCGTTCCTCGGGCCGAACGGGGCCGGTAAGACGACCACCATCAAGATGCTGTGCGGGTTGCTGTTCCCCACGACCGGCACCGTTCGCGTCGGCGGCTTCGACCTCCGCACCCACGGCGATCAGGCCCGTGCCCTCGTCAGCTACGTTCCCGATCAGCCGTTCCTGTACGAGAAGCTCACCGGCCGCGAGTTCCTGCAATTCACGGCCGATCTGTATGCGATGCCCCGCGAGAAGGCTGCCGAGAAGATCGACGAGGTGATCGAACTGTTTCACCTCGACGAGTTCGTCGACGACCTCACCGAACGCTACTCGCACGGCATGAGGCAACGCACGGTCTTTGCGTCGGCGCTGGTTCACGACCCGAAGTTGCTCATCGCGGATGAACCGACCGTGGGCCTCGACCCGAAGAGCATTCGCGAACTGAAGACGCTCCTTCGCAAGCTCGCGGATGGCGGCACGACGGTGTTTCTGAGCACGCACACGCTGGACATTGCCCAGGAACTCGCGGACCGCATCGGCATCATCGACCGCGGTCGCCTGCTGGGTTGCGGCACGATGACCGACCTCCGCAAGCACGCCGCGATGGACGGGAACCTGGAAGAGCTGTTCTTGAAGATCACGGAAGAACCCGCGGTCGAGGTTCCGGTTTAGCGGAATCGGCATACAGAAACCGAAGACCCCCTCACCCGCGACTCGAAGACTCGTCGCGACCTCTCCCCCCGAAACCGGGGGCGAGGTGGGGCTCTCCAGCATTCACTTCAAAGCAATTGGTCGGGTTCAGCTGACGAGAAAAGCAATCACCCCCACCTCGCCCCCGGTTTCGGGGGGAGAGGTCGGCGAGGCTTTGCGAGCCGGGTGAGGGGGAAACACCTGCGATCTTTCGACAAGGCAACCGAGAGACGCTCATGAACGAAGACGACGAAATCGAGGCGCCATGATGCGAACGCGCTGAAAACTCCTCGCTGTTCTTGGAGCAATCGGGCTGGCGCTCGTGATCGACTACTCACCGCGATTCGACGCGCTCGAAAAAGATATTCGTCCACAGGGTTCGCTCGGGCGATTTGAAGTGTCCGCAGCCAGACGTGGCATCCCCATCACGGCTGAATCGCAGACTGGTTCCTCGGAGACGATGGTACGGGTGCCGCTGAATGGCACGATGATCGGACGTGAATTACGGCTGACATTCCATCGCGATTTTGGTCTGCGAAAAGCGTCCATCAGCAGTCGATGGTCCGATCGCGAACGACAACTCTTCAACATCGCAGTCGATGAATACTGACACTCTCCCCCCGTGACGACACCATCATGACCACCACACTTCTCGCTCCCGATCAAGCCAGCACGTTCCGGCAGTTGCGGGCGCGGTTGTTCCGCAATGGGTTGCGTGTCGCGCTCCAGAACAGCCGCACGCGGCTCGTCACGATGCTGGGCACCAGCGCGTTCGTGTTCGGGTTCACGTTCGCCGTGGGCATGTACCTGTTCAACCAACTCGCGAAAACCAACGTGCCGTTCAAGGGCGGTATCGTCGAGGGGCTGTTCGACCTGATGTTCTTCACCCTCGGCACCATGCTCGTTTTCTCGACCGGGCTGATTCTGTACGCCAGCCTGTTCACCAGCCCCGAGGCACGCTACCTGCTCTGCTCGCCCGCACGGGCTGACCGCATCTTCGCCACGAAATTCCAGGCCGCCGTCGCGTTCAGTTCGTGGGGGTTCGTCGTCCTCGGCATCCCCATCTTTCTCGCCTACGGCATCGTGTCCGGTGTGCCGTGGTACTTTTACGCTCTGCTCCCCGCGTATCTGCTCGGGTACGTGCTGCTGCCGGGGTCGTTCTCGGCGGCGCTGTGCCTGCTGCTCGTGCGATACATGCCCCGCAACCGCCGACAGTTCCTCGTTGTGGTTGGGTTGATCGCGGTCGTGGTGCTCGGGTTCTGGCTGTACAAGGTCGGCATGGGACTAAAGCGGTCGGCCGCGACGGGTGGAAGGGAGATCGATGACCTCATCGGGCAGTTCGACCTGTTCCGCAGCGGGTTCGCCCCGAGCCACTGGATGACTCGCGGCGTGATGGCGGCCGCACGGGATGACCTGTCGGGAGCGCTCATCCCGCTGGCACAGGTGTGGAGCAACGGGCTGCTGATGTACGTGCTCGCGGCGTGGATCGCGAAGCGCGTGTACCGCACGGCCTACGACCGCATCGCGGGCGGCGGTCGCGGCAAGAAGATCTACAGGACAAGCTGGCTCGATCGCGTCATGGAAGGGATGGTGTTCTACCTCGACCGCCGCACCCGCACGCTCGTGGTGAAGGACTTCCGCACGTTCCGCCGCGACCCGACGCAGTGGGCCGTGCTGATTCTCTTCGCCCTGCTGATGATGCTCGGGGCCAGCAACTTCCGGCAATACTATTCCGCCGGCCTCGCCGTGATGGACAAGTACGCGGTGAGCCTCATGAACCTGTGCGGCACCGCGATCCTGCTGTGTGCCGGGCTGAGCCGCTTCATGTTCCCCCTCATCAGCCTCGAAGGGCGAAAATTCTGGATATTGGGACTGACACCTGTGAGCCGCGATCAGTTACTCTGGGGGAAATTTGTGTTTGCCACAACCGGCGCACTCGTGATCGCCGAGACGCTGATTCTCGTGAGCGATGTGCTGATCGGGTTGCCGTGGGAAGGGATTGCGCTTCACGCGGTGGTGATGGCTGTTGTCGCCGTGGGCCTCAGCGGGTTAAATGTCGGTCTGGGTGCCTATCTGCCGAACTTCAAGGAAACGGACCCGTCGAAGATCGTGGTCGGGTTCGGCGGCACCGTGAACATGGTCGTGGGCCTGGGTTTCCTGGTCATCGTGATTGGAACGATGGCGGTGCCGATGCACACGGCTCAGCTGGCGAAGGCGGCAAGTGTCGCGTCGGGCGGCAGCGCTGCAATTAATCCGTGGGTGTATGTGGGAACACCGGTGGGGATTCTGGTCGGCGTGCTGGCGGTGGTGTTGCCATTGCGAGCCGGGGCCAGATCACTACGAGCAATGGAGTTCTGAGGAGTAACGCCGTGGCACGATCGAAGCGAGATTCGCTCCCCGATGATGAATCGGACTGGGCCATGAGCGATGCTTCCCACAAGAAGCAGAACCGCACAACGCTGATCATCGTGGCTGCGGTTACGGCGCTTTGTTGCATTGTCGCAATGTTCGTGATGTTGCAGCGTCAGCGTGCCGCGATGCAGCGAGCCGAGGAGGAACGGCACTTCGATCACATGATCCATCTCGAACAAGACGAGGCGATGTTCCGCGAAGAACTCCGGATTCAGCAAGAATTTGAAGCCGAGCGAGATCGTGAGGAAGCTGAGAAGCTCGCGTTGGGCTTCCACGCGGAGGGCACGCCAGACTGGAGGGCCGCTGCGGTCCACGCGGGAAAACCCGCCACGAACGACCCGTTCGTCGGCGTACGGGATGCCCGGGCACTGAACGAGCTGGGGCTAATCCTGATTCAAACGGAACAAACGGATCGAGCAGTCGAAGCGTTCCGGAGGGCGGCGAAGCTCAACCCCATGTATGCGGACAACCTCGAAATCGCTGTAAAACAACAGGCACGGCAGGCCCGGATCGCTCCGTTCCCGCGTGAAGTGATCCAGCCGTGACGTGCGGACAATGTGAAGTTTCCGTGAAGCGCTCCAGTTCACCAAGCCAGGGGGGTGGTATTCGAATTACTCTGTGTGGGACTGCCCGGAGTTCTCTCCTCACAGGGTCGCCCGTATGTTTTCGGAAGCGCTCGCCACACTGAGCACAACCTCACTGATCATTTTCTTCCTCGCGCTCCTCGTCGCATTCGCGTTTGAATTCATCAACGGCTTCCACGACACCGCCAACGCCGTCACCACTGTGATCTACACGCGGAGTCTTTCCCCGACGCCGGCGGTCATCTACTCCGGCTTCATGAACTTCCTGGGCGTGCTCCTCGGCGGAACGGCCGTGGCGTTCGGCATCGTGAACCTGCTACCGGTGGATTTGCTCGTCGATAGCCGATCAGGGGCCGCCCTCGTGATGGTCATGTCGTTGCTGCTGGCCGGTGTCACCTGGAATCTGGGGACGTGGTACATCGGCTTGCCCGTGTCCAGTTCGCACACGCTCATCGGCTCGATCCTTGGCGTCGGAATCGCGAACAGTCTGTGGAACGGGAACGGGCTTTCCGGGGTGAACTGGCACGAGGTTGAGAAGGTCGGGCTGGCACTGCTGTGTTCACCGCTGATCGGATTCGCTCTCGCCGCCCTGCTACTGTTGCTCCTGAAGGTGTTTTTCCGCTCACCACGACTGTACGCTCCCCCGGTGGGCGACGATAAGCCGCCGAGTGCGATCCGAACGGTGCTCATCGCCACATGCGGCGGAGTTAGCTTCGCACACGGTTCGAACGACGGACAGAAGGGGATGGGCTTGCTGCTCCTCGTGCTGATCGGCTTCTTCCCAATGCACTACGCTCTGACCGTGAACAACCCCGAGTCGGCTCCATCGGTGCTGGCAGCAGTTGGCGAACTCCGTCAAGACTATCAGAAGGCCAATGTGGAGATGCCCGCAAAGCTGGTCTCAAGCCTTATCGTGATCGAGACTGAACTCAAGGATAAGGCATCGTTCAACGACTTGCCGGCCGACAAGGAGAATCGCTGGTACGTGAGGCAGGCCGTGATGGCTGCCGCCCGAGAACTCAAGAAGGCTGAAGCCGACTCGAACCTGCCTGCCGAGTTCCGCAAAACGCTCACGGATCGCAGGAAGAAGGAGCTTCTGCCCGCTGTCGAGTACGTTCCGCTGTGGGTGGTCATCGGCACCGCATTCGCCCTGGGGATTGGTACCACCGTCGGCTATAAGCGAATCGTGACCACGGTCGCCGAGAAGATCGGTAAGCAGCACCTCACCTACGCTCAAGGCGCGGCAGCCGAGACGGTCGCGGCGTCCACCATCCTGATTGCGGCGATGACGGGTCTGCCGGTGAGTACCACGCACGTCCTCAACAGTGGCGTGGCCGGGACGATGGTCGCGAACAGGTCCGGCATCCAGGGAGCCACGGTGATGAAGATCGCTCTGGCGTGGGTGTGCACATTGCCCGCGTGCATCCTCATCGCGGGCCTGCTGTTCACCGTTGGCCGACTTATGATCGGTTCGTGAGGTCACTGGGTAACAGGGTTAAGAAATGGTTCCGGACGAGACACCCACCCCTCTCTGGAACCATTCTATTCGTCCGGAAGAAAGTTCATCAGAACAATTTCATGCCTCATATGAACATCATTAAGTGAAGTATCTGAAATCAGATACGCAATCGCGATGTGGTCCCGAATGGCAATTCAGCTACGAGTCCTAGTCTGAATCATGCGAGACATGAACGGAATTCGACCGCGTGGCGGGCGGGGATTTGGTTTTAGCCCTGGAAGGGCGACGGATGGTAGCCAGGGGTGAAGTATCCGGGGTTGGGTTCACGTTTCCAGGGGTTGCGCTCGAAGACTCGCTCCACCCTTGGCTACCTTCCGGCTCTCCGCCATTCTTGGGGAAACTTTGCAGCTTTTGTGGTGGGGCAGGCATTCTTGCCTGCCAGTCAGAGCCTGGGCAGGCAGAATGCCTACCCCACCAATTCCAAACCTCCACAAGAATGGCGGAGGAGTGCCCTAAAACCAAATCCGCAACGTCACAACGGGTGCTCAGGGTTTGCCAATCGCTCTGGGCAACCGCCTGAAATCCCACCTTGATCTCTTCCGCGATCCACGCTATCGCCACCTCCCAAATGGCTTTGAATTTTCCCGCGGGCTTGCGCTACGCGGCGAAACGGAGGGCGGCGAGTGTTCCGACCGATGCTGCATACGTGGTTGGTCGTGGCATCGCTCACGCAAGTGGGCTGCGCCGGAACGTGGGACACCGTGACCAGTCGGCGGTTCCGCGACCACCCCGGGCCGACAATGAAGCGGATGGTGATTCCCGAAGATCCCGTTGCCGTGCTGCTGGGCGAACCGCCACGTGATCGCGACGAGTGCGCCGCGGCCATGCGTCGGCTCAAGGAGCCGATCAACAACGGCGGAACGCAGGGAGATCAGGACGCGGTTCTCGTGGTTCTGGAGAAGGCCGCCATCTCGGACCCCAGCCCGGTTCTGCGAATGGAAGCGATTGGAGCACTGTCGCGATTCGAGGATGTGCGGACCACGAACATCCTGATTGCCGCGTATCAGAGCGCACATGGCCGCAAGGAGGGCGAAGCCGGCCCACCGAAACTCGCTGATCTGGGCGTGGCTACCGCTGGGTTGAATGGCGGAATGCCAGCCCGCAAGAGCGCGCTCGAACAGTTCGACATGAAGAGCGGCCCGACCGGGTATCCGCCCGAGTGGGTCTCCGCGATCCGATGCCGTGCGGCCGAATCGCTCGGTAAGACGAACCGGCCCGAAGCCGCGAAGTTCCTGGCAACGATCGCGGGCGGAGCGGGGAAGGATGTCGCGATGGATGGCAGTGAGGATCGCGATGTGCGACTGGCCGCCGTGCGCGGGTTGGGGAAGTGCCGTCAGCCCGAGGCCGTTGTCGCGCTTGCGGAAGTGCTGCAAACCGAGGCCGACAAGCGAGACACGGCGATGATTGGCCGCACCCACCAGGGGCTTGTTCACCTCACCGGGAAGAAACTCCCGGCCGACCCGGCAGCCTGGAAGGAAGTGGTTCAAGCGGGAGTCGTGATCGCACCCGAACCAACCTGGTTCGACGTGGCGATCGAATCCGCGATGTTCTGGGAGAAGTAGTAGTCGGGCTCACGGCGGCGGTTCGGGCTAAGAAACGGTGGCGTAATGATCGGAACCGTTACCGGTGGTGAGTAAGGTGTTTCCCCCTCACCCGGCTCGCAAAGCCTCGCCGACCTCTCCCCCCGAAACCGGGGGCGAGGTGGGGGTGCTTGGCTTCTTCTGAAAGTAATGAGTTTGGGTACGCTGAGGAGAAGACGCTGCGCACCCACCTCGCCCCCGGTTTCGGGGGGAGAGGTCGGCGAGGCTTTGCGAGCCGGGTGAGGGGGAGTTACCTTTACCGCACCCGGGCACAAT